>Ga0080006_1145344_pt1 | contig 122682 bp, 125 predicted proteins | sample RS3BMetagenome_FD_69209 | JGI IMG/M metagenome (GOLD analysis project Ga0080006, IMG submission 69209) | Ferric oxide microbial mat and aquatic microbial communities from Rainbow Spring, Yellowstone National Park, USA - RS3B (SPADES... ...
TTTCAATCAGGTACACGTTGTCCGGTGCGATGCCAACGGCTCCTTCTGGTTCCGGATGGCCTTTGCGACCGATGTAAATGATGTCATACCCCTTGCCAACCCGATCATGAATCAAATCGTGCGTTCGCGTCACATCGGGGCATGTGGCGTCCAGTACCCGCAACCCGCGTTCTGCGGCGCGTCGTTTGACGGACGGGGATACCCCGTGCGCGGTGAAGATGACCGTACCGCACTCAGCCTGGTCGAGGAGATCCAGCCTGCTGGCGCCGTCCAGTGTGATCACACCCTTGTCGTCAAACGCGTCGACAACCTGACGATTATGCACAATCATGCCGATGATGAATATCGGTCGCGGCAAGGAGGGATCGTTGATTGCCGCCTGCACAATCTTCATGGCTCCGACCACCCCATAACAGTAACCGCGCGGTGTGATTCGCAGAACTCGCACAAGGCTCACCTCCCTTCGTATGAGAAGCGAAATTCCTCTTCTTCAAGAACGGCGTCATAGGCGGCAAGTGGAAGAAGTTCTTCTCCCGTCAATATCTGCGGCTTGATTTGCAGGTAGCCGTCATCAGCAATTTCCCGATTGGCGGGATTGAGAAGAACGCCATTTTTCACCAGGAGAACAAGCGCGGAGAGACCCCACCACAAGGAAGGGTCCTTCACGCCGCACTCTCCCGCAAGCTGTGAAATGCCATACACTGCTTCGTACGGCAGTGGGGATAGCACCACCACATGCCGCAGGCGCTCATCTGAGTCATGGATGACGAATACGCGCCGATAACCGTGTGCGATGTGGCCTAAAGGGAGCCATATCATCCGGGCAATCATTGCTGCTTGCGCTCAATCTTAATGCGGAAAATCTGCGGGCCCTGTTCAATGTAGTCCCAGGTGAAGATGCCAGGGCGTTCCAACTCAAACTGGTAGCGCAACGGCTTGGGATCGTGGTCATTGACAAGCAGCATGGCCTGTCCGGGTTGCAGTGTGTCAAACGTTTCAAAAATGACTTTGTGCTTTTGCGACGGTGGGTACTCCGTCGCATTGACGGTTGCGGCGAAAGTTTCGCTCACGGGAATTCCTCCTCAAATGGGTTTCATCTGGGCTTTTCACCCTGTTGCTGCTGAGTAATCACGGGAGCAACAGGTTCAGCATATACCCATCCAGTCCGGCGGATTGTGACGAAGTGCACACTGGTGGCTCCAGTTCGATTTCTTTTCAGACGGCAAACAAAGCGATTGGGTCCAGGCGCGTTATTCTCGAAAGAGTCATATTCGGATTTGCCGGGCGTTGAGTGACGTAACGCACAGCACCCAGCCGCTCGGTATGGGAAGATCAAGACAGGCAAGGATAACTCGAAACAATACTTTCCGGAAATAAACGGGATCAGGAGGCCAAAGTTATGGAGAAGATTTCATTGCAATTTCGCGAGCAACTGGTTCAAAGCCTGCTGCAGAGAGGGCAAAGCAAGTTTGTTCAACTCTCTTTAGAAGCGGGCCAAGCCCTGACAAATCACCGTGCGGCTCTGGCGCTTACGGTCATCGTACTGACCGGGAAAGTTCGCTTCACGGTTGGGGAAACGACGGAAGTGTTGGATGCTTCCAGCATGCTGGCGATCGCCCCCGATGCGGAGCACGCGTTGGAAGGTATTGAAAAAAGCACCGTGTTGCTCGTCCTGACGCCGGACGACGCGGCGGCGCCGCAATCCGTACGGGTGGAGAGTCCGGCGCTTGAACATGAGAATGCCTATCAACACCCTGAACTGTTGGAACAGATTGCGCCAGAACTGCGAGTTCTTGTGCAGGATCATATCGAGGTTTGCAAGGTGCTGGAGACCTTGGGGAGTTCTCCGGATATTGAAAACATACAGGGAGTCCTGCGGTTGATTGAAAAGGAACTCAGCCAGCACTTTGTCATCGAGGAGAAGGTTGTGTTTCCTCGTATGGCCGCTCATGTCGGCGGTGTGGACGTCGGCCCTGTGGCGCGCTTGCTGGAGGAACACCGCCACATTCGTCAACTGCACGCAGAAGCGGAAAAACTCCTCGCTGCTTGCGAACAGCATCAGGATGAACACACGGGTTCCCTCCTGAACAATAAAATGGCAGACCTTTCAAAAACGCTTCTCAATCACCTCGGCAAAGAAGACAGCCACCTGTTCCCCATGGCGAGTCGGTTGCTCACTGTCGAAGAAAAGGTGGCCATTGCCGCAGAAATGAAACAGTATGGACCATCCGATTTATGACGTTTTAGATCGGGCAAATCATAGATTGATCGTGGGAAGGCTCTGCGCGGGATTCAGTCGGCGTCTACGTGGTTCCAGCAGGAGTCTTCCGGTCTGATCCGCCATTCAACAGTGTTCCAGTCTCTTGTTGCGAGTTGTGTGGTGAATGTCTTTGAAGCCTCTTCGCCAAACTCCTCCTGATAGCGAGCCAAAATGCTTTCGATCGCGTGGTGGAAGAGGATTTCCCGTTCGCAGTCCGTCTTTGCCGTTACGGATATGGTTGCCTTGTCTGTGCCGAGGAGAAAATGCTCTCTCACTCGCATAGTTCCCAACTCCTTTCTTTAGACAAACAGAGTGATTTGGGGCGCATGTGGATTCGACCACAACTGGACCACCAAAAGCCTGTTTTCTGGTTCCTCCGTGAATTCCACATACAATTCGCGTTGGGAAAATGCGCTGCGAATTTCTAACATCTCCGCAGCGGGCAACCCGGCCAGTTCAATGCTGCGACCCATTCCCGGAAGGGAAATAGGATTGAAGATATTTTTGGAAATCGTGACGATCTTCATAGATTCACCCTCCGCTTGGATCAATGGTTTTCGCTGATTGTAGTATATCGTGTTCGGCATTTCTTGCTTGTGATCAATATCACGAATCGAACGGATGCCTGCACAGTCGGATATTGGTATACCTGGATCCATAACTCGGGTTTCTTAGAAACAGCCAAAAGTCGCATGAAATCAAGTGAAATGGGAACATATCGCTCCCATCCTGCTTCACCAACGAGGTGCATATCATGCGCTTCATTATCGCAGAATCGAACGAAGTACTGATCACTCACTCGGGTTTTGCATTGGTCAAATTGCTCCTCGAAAAGACACGCCTATCCAGTCGTTTCACCGCATCCCCGCTCCCAGTCGCACGTATACGAAGATTTCAAACCGCGATGTCGCTACTCCTATCCCGGCCTGTTATGTCAGGGCAAGAGTGACTTTGATCACATCGAGCCCATGCGCTGCGATGAGTTCTTTGCCGAAGCCCGGCACATCGCCAATGTTTATTCACTGCCACCCTTCTTTCTCCACGGCACTACCGATGAAGATGCGCCTTACCACTTTATTCGTCCATTGCCTGCGCCCGACTTCACACGATGTCACGTTTTGCGGTCGTAAAAAACGGCAGGCATATGGCCCTTCACGAACCTGTTGGTGATGAAAAGTACAACTCCCTACTAGATTGACTGGCTTGAAACCGTATGTAAGGGGAATGCGTCCGCAATCCCCCATACAGTTGAAAGCGAATGGATCCCTTGAGAGGCAGAGGTTGTTAATAAGGTCCAGAAAAAGCTAATATAATGAGAGTGAACGTTGCGAATGAAGATAAACGGAGCTACAGTCGACCATCTCATTTGGATACTCGCTGCCAGAACCAGAAATCGATGTGCATCACCTGTCGATCTCGTACACGGAAAAAGGAGGTCACTGCTTGTCCAATACATTAGCAAAAGAAGACTACGAACAGCTTGCTGAATTTCGCTACCGTCTGCGCAAATTTCTGCATTTCAGCGAAAATGCCGCGCGTTCTGCCGGACTCACACCACAGCAGCACCAGCTCCTTCTGGCCATCCAGGGCTATCCTGGGCGGGCCTATGCCACGCCTTCCGAGTTGGCGGAGCGGTTGCAGATCCGTCATCACAGTTGCATCGGCTTGGTCCAGCGCTGCGAACGTCTGGGGTTGGTCGAACGTTCACCGAACCCCCATGACGGACGAAGCGTCTTTGTCACCGTGACAGAAAGCGCGCTAAGTATCCTGAGTGAACTCTCCCACCAGCACAAGCAGGAGTTGGCGCGACTGGGCGTCCAGTTGCGGTTGTAGACTGGACGTCGAGTGTGGGTCTACCGCTTAAATCCTGTGCGCGACCGATATTGTATCGGCGCCCGCATGGGATACCAGAGCGGTGCGCTCCACACATGCACCAAGCGGGTGAACGGAGAGACTGCGAACAGGGCAAATGCGAGAATGATGTGAATTTGCAGTATGATCGGCACACTCACCATCAACTGGGCATTCGGATGCAGTGTTAATAACCCACGTAACCAAGGTCCCACCGTGTGTCGATACCCATATGGGCCGAACACGTTGTTCATGATCACGGTCTGCATATCCCCCAGCGTAATCACCAGAAACAGCAAAATCAACGCGAGAAAATCGACCGCGCTGGAATTTCGTCTCACGCCGTCAAAAACCATGCGCCGAATCAGGAGCAAAAGCACGCCGACCCACGCAGCAACCCCTGCCAGCCCACCGAACAGATCGGCCGTCCTGTGGTACAGTTCCCGGTGAATGCCCAGAGCATCAAATACTTGCACCGGAATCAGCAACCCCACAACATGTCCCACTATAATAAACAGAATACCCCAGTGAAACAGCAGACTGCCCCAGCGCAGAAAACGCTTCTCAAGCCATTCGCTCGACTTCGATCCCCAACCGATCTGATCACTCTGGTAGCGGTACAGAGTTCCCACCACCGCAACGGCAAGAGTCAGATACGGGTAGATGACCCACCAAAATTGCGTCACACACGCCACCTCCCAGTCATTTCCTGCTCTCGTTTCATGTGTAGCTCAGGGGATACGGGAGGTCCTCCAGATCGGGCTGCTCACGCTGCGACGCAGCAGTTGCCTCCGATTGTTCCGCCGCTTCGGAACGCTCCCAGCCCAGTTCCCCAAGAACTGCTGTCATCACGGCGTGGTAGACATTTGCGACAGGAATGTGCGCACCAACCGCACGCAGCACCGTTTCCAGGCGCACTTCCAGATCTGCCGTTTCCAGCGCAGCGCCGTCCGCTTTCTCCACTGGCGCCAGCGCGAGAAACTCCAGCAACAATGGAATGTAGTCCGGCAACTCTCCCTCCGCTTCCTCAAACCCGCCTGCTGCAAGCATCTTGCGCAGCTCGACCAGCGCAACGCCGCGCTGGCGGTCGTCTCCATATTCGTGTGCTGTCAAATACAGAGAGGCAGCTTCCGCAAAGTCAAACACGCGGACATACGCCTGTTCCAGTTCGAGCGCGTCGGTTTCCCCGAGCTTGCGCAGCACATCCGCGAGCCGCCGCAATTCATACGTCTTCGCTGCTGTCAGCGCCTCCGTCAAGTTCCGACGGAACGCAGCGTCCGGATAGCCCAGTACGTAGGCGCACAGTTTCAGGGTCGCAGCGCGCCCCTTCGCGGTGTCAACGGTGTCGGCTGTCTTAGCTGTCATACGCGTCCACCTCCAGGTCGCACCAGAGGGGGCAAGATCCCCTCCGGCGGCGCGAGTTCTTCGAGACTGCACGCGCCCTGCTGATATTCAAGGTTCGCTTCGTCGTGACGCTTTGCCGTGGGAATCACAAAGCGATCCGCATACTTCGCCACCCCAAACAGCCGCGCCATGTCCTCCAGTTGCGTGATCGACAGACCCGCTTCGCGCACCAGTCGACTGCTCTCCAGGTCTCCGACGTTCTTCTGGCGCATGTGCGCCCGCATCGCCGTCAACCGCAGCAGCACGCGGCGAATGACGGCCACGTCTCCCGCCGTCAGGATCGAAGCCAGGTACTCCATGGGAATGCGCATCTGGTCGATCGCAGGCAGATACCCGTCGGCCGACAGATCGTCCTCATTGACCAATTGGCTCATGATCGGGCTGAGCGGCGGCACGTACCACACCATCGGCAGCGTCCGGTACTCCGGGTGCAAAGGCAGGGCCACCTTCCACTCCACCGCCATTTTGTACACCGGAGAGCGCCGGGCCGCCTCCATCCAGGCGTCCGAGATGCCCGCCTTGCGCGCCTCCGCGATGACCGCAGGGTCGCTCGGGTCCAAAAACACCTTCAGTTGCGATTCATACAGATCCTGCTCGTCCGTCGCCGAAGCCGCTTCCACCACCCGGTCCGCATCGTATAAAATGGGCCCCAGATAACGGATTCGCCCGACGCACGTCTCGGAACAGGTCGTGGGCAGGCCCGCTTCAATGCGCGGATAGCAGAAGTTGCACTTCTCCGCCTTGTGCGTATTCCAGTTGAAGTACACTTTCTTATACGGGCAGGCGCTGACGCAAAACCGCCAACCCCGGCAGGCGTCCTGATCGACCAGCACAACGCCGTCTTCGTCACGCTTGTAGATGGCGCCGGACGGGCAGGCGGCGACGCACGACGGATTCAGGCAGTGCTCACAGATGCGCGGCAGGTACATCATGAACGCCTGCTCGTACTCGAAGGCGACATGCGACTGCATGTGGCTCAGATTCGGGTCGCGCTTCGCAATCTCGCCCCCGCCCGCGAGGTCGTCATTCCAGTTGGGGCCCCACACAGGGCTGTCCATCACCTTGCCCGTGATCAGCGAACGCGGCCGCGCCGTAGGCTGATGCTTCCCTTTCGGACTGCCAATCAGGTTCTCGTAGTCATACGTCCACGGTTCGTAGTAGTCGTTCATCGTCGGTTGATCCGGGTTGTGAAAGATATTGGCCAGCCGCGAGACGGAACCGCCGGAACGCAACTGGAGTTTGCCCTTGCGGAGTTTCCAGCCACCGCGATAGCGTTCCTGATCTTCCCACTCGTCGGGATACCCCGGACCGGGACGCGTTTCCACGTTGTTAAACCACATGTACTCCGCTCCGGGCCGATTCGTCCACACATTCTTGCAGGTGACGCTGCAGGTGTGACAGCCGATGCATTTGTCGAGATTCATGACCATCGCGATCTGCGCCTTAATTCTCAAGCCAATCAACCTCCTTCAGCGGTCGAATCAGCGTGATCACGTCGCGCTGATGTCCAGTGGGCCCGTAGTAGTTAAACCCATAGCTCAACTGGGCGTAGCCGCCGATCATATGGGTCGGTTTTGGAATCACTCGCGTCACACTGTTGTGCGTTCCGCCGCGCTCTTTCGTCAGCGCGCTGCCCGGTACGCCAATGGTATGGTCCTGTGCGTGGTACATCATCGCGACCCCCTCCGGAAGTCGATAACTGACCACCGCGCGCGCTGCAATCGCCCCGTTGCGGTTATACACTTCCACCCAGTCGTTGTCCTTGACGCCAAGCGAGACGGCGTCTTCTTCGCTCAGCCAGATGGTCTGCCCGCCGCGAAACAGCGTGAGCATCCGCGGCGTGTCGGTGTAGGTCGAGTGGATTCCCCACTTCTGGTGCGGCGTCAGGTAGCGCACGCTCACCTGTTTGACGCCGTCGTCTCCAACCGCCAGGTCACTCCCATGAAACGGCGGATGGGTGAGCGGCGGACGATAGAGCGGCAGTCCTTCGCCGTACTCCAGCATCACCTCATGATCCAGATAAAAGTGCTGCCGTCCCGTCAGCGTTCGCCAGGGCACCCGATACTCCACATTCACCGTGAAGGGCGAGTAGCGGCGGTCCGCTTTTTCCAGTCCGCTCCAGACCGGGGTCGCCAACGCCAGACGCGGTTGCGCCGACAAATCAGCGAGATTGTAACTCGTCTCTTCGTGCCCCGCCGCGATCCCGGTCAGTGACAGCCCTGTTGGTTTCTCCAGCGCCTTCCAGCCATCCATGGCACGATGACCGTCGGTTGCGCCGGACAATGCCAAAATGGCCTCCACCGCCTGGCTGTCTTCATATAAATCCGGCATCCCCTCCGCAAAGCGGCCCGCCGCCACCGCGCCGTTGCGGCGCCTGACCTCCGCGTATCCAGGGCCGCCCGCGATCGCGATCCCCTTTGCTGCCACGACTCCGGCCGCCAGCGGACCCAGCGACGTCATCTGGTCAAATACGTGCGGATAGTCGCGTTTCACGACCACAAATTTGGGCATCGTCTTGCCGGGTATGGCCGCCGTCTCGCCCTTGCGCCAGTCTCTGACCTTGCCCAGCGGCTGCGCCAGTTCATCCGCCGAATCGTGCAACAGCGGCGCCATCACCAAATCCTCCTGCGCGGGCAAATGGTCTTTGGCCAGACGGCTGAAGCTCTCTGCGAGAGTCCGAAATGTCGCCCAATCACTGCGGGTTTCCCACGGACACGAGATAGCCGGGTTAAATGGGTGCACAAAAGGATGCATGTCCGTGCTGCTCAGGTCATGCTTCTCGTACCAGGTGGCCGCCGGCAGCACGATGTCGGAGTACAGGCCGGTTCCGGTCATGCGAAAGTCCACATCGACCAGCAGGTCCACCTTGCCCTCTGGAATTGGCTCCGTCATGCGAATGTCATTCGGTTTCCACGCGGCGCTTTCATCCGCAAATACATGCCCGTCCGCTCCCAGCAGGTGCTTCAGGAAATACTCGTGTCCCTTGCCGCTGGCGCCAAGCAGATTGGACCGCCAGACAAACAGGACGCGCGGGAAATTGCGCGGATTGTCCGGATCCTCGATCGCGAAATGCAGACTGTCCGCCTGCAACCGCTCCGCCACATACTGGCTCACCGCTTCTGGTGTGCTCGCGCCCGCTTCACGCGCCTCACGGACGACCGCCAGCGAGTTCTCCGTGAACTGCGGAAAAGACGGCAACCAGCCCAGGCGAACCGCGAGCGCGTTCATGTCCGCCGGGTGCATTTCCGTAAATCGGCTACCGTACGGCGTGCCCGGCGTCTTCATCTGTTTCTCCTCGTAGCGGAACTGATCCGTAAAGAAATAAAAGAACGACGTCCCGTTCTGCTGCCGCGCCGGCCTGACCCAGTCACTCGCAAACGCCACGGTGGACCATCCCTCAAGCGGCCGCACCTTCTCCTGCCCGACGTAGTGGGCCCAGCCGCCGCCGTTGACACCCTGACTTCCGGTCAACAGCACAAGATTCAGGATCGCGCGATAAATCAGGTCGCTGTGATACCAGTGGTTCGTTCCCGCTCCCATCGCGATCATCGAGCGTCCGTGCGTGCGCGCCGCGTTGTCCGCAAACTCCCGCGCGACCTGCAGCACATGTTCCCGTTTGACACCGGTGATCGGCTCCTGCCACGCCGGCGTGTAGGGAACCGGATCGTCATAGCTCTGTGGATAACTGCCAGGAAGCCCGCGACGCACTCCCACGTGGGCAAGCATCAGGTCAAATACGGTCGTCACCCAAACCGGATGGCCCTCCGCGTTCATCAGTTTCTTCGCCGGCACGGCGCGCTGCACGGTGGACGCGCCGTGTCCTTCAAATACGGGAAACTCCAGCATCAGAAACTCATCGTGTCGGCCAAGCAGACTCAACAGCGGGTCAATCGCTTCCCCCGTCTGTTCTTCCATATTCAGATTCCATTTCCCCGAACCATCCCAGCGAAACCCCAGACTGCCGTTTGGCGCGGCTGGGTTTTGCGTCGCCGCGTTCCACACAAGCGTCTTCCACTCCGCGCGGTCTCCCATGTCGCCGAGATCGCGCGCGTTCAGGAAACGGTCCGACACAAAGGTGTTCCCGCGCTCACTGAGCGTAATCAAAAACGGCAGATCGGTGTTTGTCTTGGCATACCCCGCGAAGTACTCCTCCTGGCGGTCCACGTAAAACTCCTGCAGAATCACGTTCGTCATCGCCATCGCGAGCGCGGCGTCCGTGCCCGCTTTCGCCGGCAGCCACAAATCTGCGAATTTTACGTACTCCGCGTAGTCCGGGCTCACTCCCACCACTTTCGTGCCCTTGTAGCGGGCTTCCACCATGAAGTGGGCGTCCGGGGTGCGCGTCATCGGCAGGTTGGTGCCCCAGATGATAAAGTACGAAGCATTGTACCAGTCCGCGCTCTCCGGAACGTCCGTCTGCTCCCCCCAAACTTGGGGGGACGCTGGCGGCAGGTCCGCATACCAGTCGTAAAAACTGAGGATCGTTCCGCCAATCAGGGACAGAAACCGCGAACCGGCCGCATAGCTGACCATCGACATGGCGGGAATCGGGCTGAAACCGACCACCCGATCCGGGCCGTATTCGCGGATGGTGTAAATGGAAGCTGCCGCAATCATTTCGCTGACTTCTTCCCAGGTTGCCCGCACAAAACCGCCCTTGCCCCGAGCGGACTGGTAACGTTTGGCCCGTTCCGGATCGGAGACGATGTTGCCCCACGCCGTCACGGCGTCCGCCCCCTGTGCGATCTCATGCCGCCACAACACCAGCAGATCGCCGCGCACATAGGGATACTTGATGCGCAGCGGACTGTACGTGTACCAGGAAAAGCTGGCGCCGCGCGGACAGCCTCTCGGCTCGTATTCCGGAAAATCCGGGCCGAGCGACGGGTAATCCGTCTGCTGCGTCTCCCACGCGATGATGCCGTCTTTGACGTGGATCTTCCAGCTGCAGGAACCCGTGCAGTTCACTCCGTGCGTCGACCGCACGACCTTGTCGTGCTGCCAGCGGTTGCGGTATACATCCTCCCACGCCCGCGAGCGTGGGCTTTCCTCTGTCCAGCCCTGATTGATGCGCTCGCCCCGGCGAAGGTGCTGCAATGTATCCAAAAACGCAGACGTCCGTTTCACCATGCCTGTCACTCCCTTCGTCAAGCTTGACCCAGTGGATTAAACTGCTCGCCAATCATGCGAAACGCCGTCGCGCCAGCCTGAAGCTCCGCCACAAATACGTTCCAACTCTCCGCATTCGCTGCGACAAGAATCAACCGTTCCAGAACGGCGGCGTCCTGAGTACCCGCGATCTGCGTCTGTATCCGTTCTGGAACGGCGTTAAACCGCAGTTCCAGAACGGCCAACAGATCTGCGCGGTCAATGGCCATGGTGTCCGCACTCATGCGCAACCTCTTTTCTGTCCGTTATTTTCCATCCTAATACGATATAATTAGCGATGCAAACCTATTCTGAAAATCGCCGCAGGCGTACTTTCTTCAGCAGAATCCGTTTCACCTGTCACTCATTTTCGAGACTATGTCGGAATATCGCCGTAGGCGTATACTCTTCCCATGCTTGGTGGAGCGTAAGCTCCATGGAAGTATATGGCGGAAATGGCTTTAACCCTAGTTGGACAGCAGTCTCTCTTCTTCGTCGCGACTGTGGATGGCGTCAATCAGCAGCAGAGTCTCGAACCGCAGCAGGACGTCGTCGCCTGCTCCCTTTGTCTCCGCCATGAGCTTCGCTTCTCCCCAGATACGCCGCATGAGATCATGATCGCGGCGCAGTTGCGCGACAGTTTCCACCAGTGCGGGCCTGTCCTGCGTCAGTTCGCGATAAAGGCCCAGTTCCTCTTCTTCCGCGTGACGAAGAATCCGCTCTTCCCAGTGCTCCACCAGCCACTGTGCGATGCTTTCTGCCTTGACGGCATCGTTTTGACGCCACGCTGTCCGCAGCCCATCCGTCAGTTCCTCAGCCTCTCCGAGCGCTGTTTCGTGAATCGCGTGGTGCGAGTCGAGGCGCTGCAATGCGGGTCCCGTCATGATCCGCGCCCTCCCTGAATGTACTGGATTCTGTTTTGGCTCGTCACCGTGCATTCCTAATTAACTATATTGCAGATGCATTTTTTCGACAATATCCAAACCTACCGGTACATTTAGACTATACGACCTCATTCGACCATACAAAACAAACCATGAGAGCTATCCAGTCCAACCTCTATGCTTGGCATCGGAAATGGTTCTGTGTTCAAACTGGTTCTGGAGCACTTCCCTGCCCAGACCGGAAAAGTCGTCGACATCATTGGCGCATTAGGTGGAATTGGCGATCTTCCCGCCACTCGTCATGGGCGCAATAAAACAGTCGACCGGAACGTACCTGGGCGGTTTGTTACTCCTTGCCGTCTGTGCAGCAGGCGCTCTGCTTCTGGTCTCTTCAGAACTTAGGACGAATAAAAAACCGCCTTCCCGGTTGATCCATCCTTAGTTGAATACCATGCGGGTTCTTTAAACAGACACTGGACAACCGGGAGCGGCAGAGGCATAATAGTGCCATGAAACCTCCCTTCGGGTCCACTATCGAAAACCTGTTTAGCGGCTATTTTGCGGCTGTCATGGCGACTGGCATCGTTTCCATCGCACTGCTGCTTGCACGGGAAAAGCTGTTTTCTCTGTGGTTTATGGATCTGTCGCTTCTCTTATATGTGATCATATCCCTGCTCTACTTTACGCGAGCAATCGTGTATCCTGGCGCAGTGCGACGGGATTTGACCGACGCCCGCACTGCGTTCAACTACTTCACATTCGTCGCAGGAACAGACGTCGTTGGAACGCGCTTGGCTTTTGCCAGTCAATACGTATGGGCCACAGTTCTCGGGATTGTCGGCGCCGCATCTTGGCTGATTCTCATCTATTTTGTCGTTATGGCTGTAACCGTATACAACACGCGTCCTGAGGAACAGGTCGTCAGCGGCGGCTGGCTCATTGCGACTGTCGGCGCCGAGTCGGTCACCGTTCTCGCCGCAGTCGTTGCTCCGCAGTGGCCCGCCGTTTCGGAAACAATCCTGTTTGCGGCGTATATGTTCTGGGCCGTCGGAATATTGCTGTACCTGATTTTTATCGCCATTATCCTGCATCGTTTTTTTTATTACTCGATCAAGGCGTCGGACTTGCAGCCCAGTTACTGGATCAACATGGGCGCTGTGGCAATCACGACCCTAGCCGGTTCCCGCTTGTCTGCAAACATTTCGTTGGCGCCTTTTTTAGCTACAGTCGACCCCTTTGTCGAAGGGGTCACAATCATGCTCTGGGCATGGGGAACTTGGTGGATTCCATTTTTGCTGCTGATCGGCGTTTGGAAGTACTTCATTCAAAGGGAGCGTTTTACGTATCATCCTTCGCTCTGGAGCATCGTTTTCCCACTCGGAATGTATACAACAGCCACGAACGTCTTTGAGACAGTGTATCGCCTGCCCTTTTTGGCCGCAATCCCGATATTTTCGTTATGGGTTGCTCTCGCGGCCTGGACGATCGTCGCTGTTGCCTTCCTGTGGCAATGGCGACGGCGCGATGCAGCTTCCGTCAGCGGTGGAAACTCACTGTAGAAACCGGAATACGCAAATATAGGCTCCAACCTCTAAAACAAGTGGAATCGGTGACGGTCTGCATGCTCAAATCGACTCTCTGTGACTGTCGAATGCGCGCTTTTGCAAGGGAGTCCATCTTTCAGCGCAGTCGCTAATTTAATCGGCCGGACAGTAGTCACACCTAACGCAATTCCCCTAATTTCTGATGACACTCCGCTCCGATCAGAGCAGCCAACCATGCCGCTACATGGCACCACAAAAGATGAAAATTTTGATATAGTTGCGCGAATAGAGTGGAAAGTCTTTCAGTTTCAAGGCTTGCACAATAGGGTTGAACAAAATTGAATTTTTCAGTTTCTTCAATTGCCTCTCGATTCTCTAGTTCTCAAAACGAGGAGATACCCATATGTGTAAATTACAGGTTGTGCATCCGAAACTGTCGGCGCTCACGATCTTAGACGGTGGTGTTCTCACCGCCAATGGCGGAATCGCTGTACCGACAACCCGCCACGCATGTGATCGACGTAACGGCACGTACTGGGGGTAGGCTGTGAATCCACAGGTATGTGGTTTGTCCAGTGTGAGCGCCCTAAACCAACTGTCAAGGCGGAACAGCATGCCTTGACAGCCACATCCCGGATGACATTCAGTCAATCTACGTCGTGTGCCAATCACTGCCGACTATCACCGCCACTCGCCGACAGCAAATCCGAGAAAAGTACCGCCTGATAAAGTGAGCGCCAACACCGAAAGCAGACTTGATGAGCGGCCTGATGAGTTGGATCAGGAATATGCACAGCTGTCGTCGCGCGTGATCCGACGAGCATCGCAGAGTCGCGGCGTGTTGCCTGCGGGCTGTTTTCGGCATGCGAGATACGAAGGGATGAGGGTAGCATGGAAACAATCCATGTTGGGATCGGTTTCGCCACCGGCCGACCTAATTTTAAGGCGTTGCTGGAAACATACGTACGAAACTGGGTATCGCACGGGCACGCGGATCGGGTTCATCTCCATCTGATCATTGCGTACGACCTCACATACTACGGGGCGGACAAACGGAGCTTTGTTGAACTCGAACCGGAAATCACAAAGTCGCTTGCCAGTGTTACTTTCCTGGGGAACGACGATGTTCCGGCCGTGGTCGACCGCTTGTCAAAACAATCTGGGATGTCTGTCGAGCGGGGACTTGAGTTTTTTGGGCACGGCTATGCGGGGAAACGCAACCTGATTCTGTATCATGCAGTAAAGCAGGAACTGGATTATTTATTGTTTTTGGACGACGAATAACCGATTGTTCCTATCAAGAACTCATACGGCACTCTGAGTTGGATCGGGCAAGATGTGCTCGGCACGCACCTGAAACACCTTCCCGGAGCCGCAGTGACGAGCGGCTATCATTCTGGCTACATTTCCCCGATTCCCTTCATCGACGACTTTAACGAGGGCTTTCAAGAGGAAGATCTGCGGACATTCGTTGAGTCGATCAGCAACGATATCCTGGACTGGAATACGATTCGCGCCAAATTATCCGAGAATCTAGGTGTGACCTACGGGCATCTCGCGGTCATTCGCGACAAACCGGTGTATGAGATCAAGACGCAACGCTCAGGAAAATGGGTGACTGGATCGAATCTCGGTCTCAACCTGCGCCGGATCGAGCGCGTTCCCGCCTTCTACAATCCACCCGGAGCGCATGGCGAAGACACGTTCTTCAGCACGAGATTGGCGGAGGCAACGGTGAAACGAGTGCCGTGCTACACGTTTCACGACGGGTTTCTCCGTTATCTTTCGATCTTACACGGCGTCCTGCCGGAACAGCTTGAGCCAGTGCTTGTGAATGACGATGGGGTAATTCAAAGGTTTATGCGCGCCACGAAAGAATGGGTGGCTTACAAGCCACTCCTGATATACGTCACGCAGCGGAGCAACTATCTTCGTGAAATGACCCGTGTGCGGACAAATCTTGCACGGACGGCGCCTCGTTTGGCCACCTATTTGGACCAGCCTGGTTTTCTCGACGCGCTTGATGTCCTGGCGCGGCAAGATCAAGAGGTCGCGGCTCATTATGAGCAGTTTGTGCGCGTTCAGGAATACTGGTGCGCGATTCGCAGCCCGATTACCAACGTCGCCATCTGACGGTAGTTGCCCTTTTGTGGTTACCCTTTTCATAGCACTCAGCTTTCGGTTGCGGCCGAAGGCTGAGTAATAAACAAGCCGCGTTTGTCTCCTTGCACCCCTGTCGGCGCTTATACCTCCGTCAAGGGCTGCCTCGGACTAGGATCGTGCATTCGATGAGCACCTAGCACATAGGGGTCGCGAGGATTCCCTATCTTGGAACTTGCCTCCGAGCCCGACCTTCCACACCTTGTGAACTCAAGTACATGCCGACACCCACCCGATCAATTCACCCGTCTACACCGCATGGGCAGGAGAGATATCTTGTGCCTGCTCCACCTGACACGCGATCGCCCAGACAAATCCGAGCAACTCTCGCGCCACGGCCGTGATGGCCACACCGAAGTCCTTCCCGCAGGATACCATACGATCATACTTGCGAGGCAATCGGCCTTGCGCCTTATAATTAAGCTAAGCAAATTTCTTTGTTGAGCGATCCCGTCATGGGTCGCTTATTGCTTTTCTCTTACCCCCTTTTTCGTGCCAAGCAAAAACTTCCAGGGCGTAACCACAGCGAGTGGTTGCCACCCTAGCCGATCATGTCTAATGCACTATCAAAGCTATAGGTCCTTTGCTGCTTGCCGTAGCGCTGCATCTACTTCGGCTACCTGGAATCGGATCAATTTTCCGATTCTAACGTGTGGCAACAGGCCGATGCGGGCGTATCGACGGATGGCCGACTGGCTAATGCCATACATTTCGGCGATTTCCTTAGAGCTCACAAATCGAGCAACTGCAGTCTCGTGGTCTGACGGGATGTACATATTTAATCAGGCTCCTTCCTCAATAATTTAGCGAATTTCATTGCTGGGGGCGCCGGTGAGCCCGTGTAGCATTCCGGTTCTTATTCCCATCCGGTTTTGCGATCATTTGGGTGTTATTTAGGTGGTTTATGAGCCACTACTGTGGCGTTCAAAAATCGGTTTTTTTGGGTCGCATAAACGGCCAAAGGGAAAAAATAATTTTTTACAATAAAAAATAGCTGACGGTGTTTCATCAACCTAGATGTATTATATGGTCACGTGATATAAGTCGCGTCCATTTTGGGGGTCAGTAAGCGAATGGTAACTGAATAGGAGTTAGAGAGCGAAGTAGATACGTCTCATGAGGGCATAAACCCTCTAATAAATTGGCTCTTGGCTGATGCCAACAAGCCGCTAAGGTTATACCCTAGCTTGCGGCGAATCATACGAACCACCACAACTTCCATGTCGATAGGCTCAACACAGGACACGCGCCACACATTGGGCACTCACACTATCAGTTCATAATGTGAACTCTACATATCACAGCATACACTATGGTCTTCCATAACGCAATTCATTAACGTGCCTATTTATGTCGCTATTACCCGTGTGGCACCCTAGTACACGATGGCTTTAATGTGCGATCATAGTTTCGGATTCCTGCTGGACAAGTCTTTTCCCTTTCGGTTCTTACGCATCGAACGATTAATTTGAGTCACAAAGTCACTTCTGTATCGAAGAAAGACCGTTACTGTCATGATTGTTAGAGCTGCATTTCCATAGACGCCCACTGGTCGATCATGTCGCCGATATTCATGAAGTGTTTTGGTGTAAAAGAGTTGAAGTGAACGAATAGACCATGTTCACGAACGAATCCCATGATGGTAAATCTGTCTTCTTTTGTTGTTAGACGCCTGTGCTTCAGATCCAGTTTGAGAAAGTTTCAAATGAGTTCCTCGCGCGGAACATCCCGGTATTTAGGCTGTGAAGCGCATAACATTTTATACCTTGACAGGTCAAAGCTTATTGGTTTTCCGAAATTTGATGCACTGGCTACACCATAGATTGATTGCATTACCTCGTCCGCCCCTACGAAGCGCATATTTAAGCAGTTCCTGAAATGTGCGTCGGCTAAAGTGACCATTTGTTCGTCACTGTATTGCCGATCACTGCCCTCTGGAATCCAGCAGGGTGGCCACTCCCCTTCGACCATATCAAAGTCATCATCTATCAGAGACAGCGGGCTGTCCTCGTCATTCTGGTCGAACGCAACAACAAATTGTACTATCTATCGGCAACTCTCATTTCCAGCCTGCGGGGGGCGTCTGTGTACTAACCAGGTACTAGTTTTGTCAGTTCATCGCCGTTTTCATAGTTGACGTAAATCCGCTCAGTTTAACACAAAATCCAGTCGTATCAAGGGATATCGGGTCTTTTTGTGAATCTAATTCAACGTGATTTTCGTAAATAAATGCCAGTCATTGCGCTTCCCAAGCTGAAAGTTGCGAGTTCGAATCTCGTCATCCGCTCCACAAGAAAAGCCCGGTAATACAGCAAAAATCGGATGGTCGCCTGTAAATGGCTGCCATCCGATTCGCTTTTTGATCTAGTTTTGATCTAGTTTGGTCTAACGTGATCTACAGACAGGCTAGATCAGTCTTCCCGACTTCCACGATTGGTATTATTGCACATCCGGTTTATCCTGCGGTTTGTTGGGCGTGTTCGCCTGCTCAAATACTTGACCGAGTCGGTCCACAGCCCTCCGGTCCCGGTTTGCGTGTCCGTGGACATAGCGTGCAGTGGTGTTGATGCTGGCGTGTCTCATGAGTCGGCTTACCGTCTTGATGTCTTCCCCACTTTCGAGCAGTGCGCTACCGAAGCTGTGTCGAAGATCGTATAAGCGAACAGAAGGAAGTTCAGCCCGCTCCAGAATTTTAGCAACGTGCCTCCTTGCCAGCACAATGTCCACTGGGTTGCCCACTGTATTAGTGAACGCCAATTTGTTGTCGGTCCAGTCCTCTCCCATTGAAAGCCGCATCTTGGCTTGTTCGCGTTTGTGAGTGTGAAGAATCTCGATGAGCCTATCGTTCAAGGGAAAATCCGTCTCGCTGTCGGCTGTCTTGAGTTCGTCAAACTCCCATCCTCCGCCTGGTATACGCTTTACAGCACGGCGGAAACTCACGATCCGTTTGTCAAAATTCACGTCCTCCCATTTGACTCCCATCGCTTCTTCGGGCCTTGCTCCAGTGAGCGTGAGGAAGGCAAGAAGAGCATACAAGCTATCTTCCTTTGCAGCCTCCAAGAATATCACGGCCTGTTCTATAGAAAGAGCCGGTCGTTCTTGCGCACGATCTCTTGGCTTCGTCACAACGTCCATCGGATTCTTGACCAAGTTGCCAAGTTCAACCGCTTTGCGAAACGCCTTCTTCATTAGATTGAACACAATGACAGCGGTCCGCGTCTTCCCTTCCGCGCCCAACTTGTTTATGATCTTCTGACACTCCATTGGTGAGAGAGTGGACATGCGCTTATCACCGATGGCTGGAATGATATGTACACGAACCAAGCTGGAATGATTATAATAGCAACGCTTATTGACTTCCTGCTTCTGATACGTCTCCATCCACTCGTTCAGGTAGTCGGCCACTTTCATTCTTGATGGTGTGACCGTCTCGCCCTGCTGCCGCCTGTTCTCTGCGTTCGCCGCTTCCCGCCTGGCGCTTCGCTCACTACCGTGGAACGTGAACCCCTTCTGTTTGCCGTCCACGAACACCCGTATGTACCAAATTTCCTTCCCGTCTTGATCCTTTCCACGATTCGTAAATGTCGCCACGTCGTGTATCTCCCTTCACTTAATTGCATCTCATGAGTCTGAGTATAGCACAAAATACTAGATCAATACTAGATCATGGCTAAATAAATCCTTTAATGACGCCTATAAATAACATACATTCAGCTAATATAGCTTACATGCCATGCGGTAGATCACCTGCGTTTCCTTCCGTTTATCGCCTCTATAACGGCTTATCCTGTTTCTGACCGGATATGACGGATTTTTGCGAAGGCCGCACATCACACCACAGATTGTGCACAAGGACGCAGACAGCAAGCACTCCCGTGTTGTGTACGAGACCCCGGGGGGACAGTTAGAGGGGGGGTATACCCACCATGGACCCCTCTCTCTATTTTTTTCACATTTTCGGGAATTTCGGTCTGCCATTGGATGACGGATGATAGCGAACGCGCTACAATGGCGATGGGGGTGATGTCTGATGGCGGTCAATAATGATATCGATGCGGCGCGGACGCAGCGCTTGATCCTCGCGGCGGTGGAGTCAAACACCCTTCGCGAAGCGTTTGCCGCCTGCAATCTGTCGAACGAAAAAGGATATAAGATCATGGATACACCGGAATTTAAAAGGGGTTTCGCAAGAGCGACGCAGAAATTGATGGACGCCGGGATTCGGCGACTGGCGGCACACTCGGGCAAGGCGGTCGAAAAGCTCCTGAAGCTCATGGACAGCGACAACGAAGCAATCCAAATCAAGGCGATCAGTGTCTACTTCGCCGCGCTCGCGAATCAGCAAAAACTTCTGCTGGCCAACGAGGACATCCAGGATGCTCAAGAGGCTGTGGCGGTCATACAGAAGGTGATCGAAGAGTTGCCGCAGGGTGTGCGCGAACACGTGCAGACCGCGATGCGCGACGGGATAGACCGCCACAGGGGCGCGTAGTCTGTCGGAGAATCAGCCTATCGGGGGGCGAATGCATTGAATAGTTGGGCACGATTCAAGAAAGCGGTTGTTTCGGTGTGCGTGATCGTGGGGATCGGGGCGGTATCACTGTTGTCGTACCAGCCTGTATATGGTTATTCTTATGGCGGCCTCGGACCCCATGCTACAAAATACGAAATAGCAACGTTTCTGAAATTTTTTGGCATGTCGATGGCGCAGTATTTGAATCCGAACGAAGCGACGATCTTTAAAAAGCAACACGGAACGACTGAAACACAGGCTCTGAAAAATGTTCTCTATGGATTTGCCATAGGCGAAAAAACAAGGCTGCACATCACCCCGACTATGCTGAATACAATTTATGAGATCAGTCGAATGGGGGGCGTTAGGGCGGTCACAGCCAAAGAGGCTATGTCTGATCTAAAATTCGCGGAAATCGTCGCACTTAGCGATTCGGTGGGCTTGACCTATACCTCATCATTGGTGCCCGTCGCGAAGGATCTGCCAGTCATCAGTGATATCGTGTTGTTTACGAATGGAACTCCCAATCTTTATGTAGACATCAACTTCGCTCACAACCCAGTAAATGCATCTTGGAAACGGGCATTCGGATCATTCGCCATCGTTTTTTCGTATTTTTTTGACGAGACGATGTTTGGGAGGCAAAACGTCACTGGAGCTCTTGGGGTTCCGCGACTTCCATTTCCTATTTTTAAAAAGTCAAATTCATCGAACACCCTGTATTCTCCTGTGATGGTTAACGCGAAGTTCCCTGATGGAGTTCGCTTCAGTGGATCATATGTCGATAACGGTAAATACGGATATTCGGCTGTCGTCGAAAGCACCGCTGTATCACCGCCGTTTCTTAGTGGAATGAACAATAATTCGCTCGTCGGTATTTTGCACTCGTGGGTTTCCATTTATAGCAAAGTTCCTTGGTGATACGGGTTCGTGAGCACGACATCTGGTCTTTTTTACTCTATCTCATACGCCTATGATAAACTCAGCATAACTACATTCTCGTAAGGGGGTCCGTTATAATGCCCAATCTGCGTACGCGACTGGCCGCTCTCCTTGTTGTTGCCCTTGCTCTCGCGCCCGTTCTCCCCGCATCCGCACACTTCGCATCGGCAGGCGTTAAACTAACGCTTGTGAAGTCCGTTCCCATCGCAGGCGTTCAACTCGCATCGACCAGCGGCGGAACACTATTCGCACTGACCAACAAAGGGATCGTCGCGGAACTATCGCCCTCGGGTCAGCTTCTACATACCTTTGCGCTCCGCGCGTCGGCCATTGCGGTCACGCCGGACGGTGCCACATTGTACGCGGTTCAAAAGAAAGGCAAAGACGTGGCGATCGTGAAAACATCCACCGGGGCGACAGAGAACGCCATTGTCAGTTCTGCTATGTCCGATCCAACTTCAATTGCGCTATCGCCGCACGGGAACACGCTGTATGTGTTAAATCAAGGCACTTCTACATACAATCCCGATTCAGTGATAGCTTTCTCTACGCAAACCGGGAATCGGACATGGACGGACAAAATAGGCTTCACTGCAAACGCGGGCGCTGGATTGTCTATATCCACGGACGGGCAGACGGTGTATGTCCCCGGCTATAGCGGAAACACTCCAACCAGTGGATTCTCCGCTGTGAATACGGCGCTGTCGTCTCATTCCGATGTGCGATTGCGCGGTTCCTATGATGTGAATAGCATCACGACGACACCGGGTGGCGATACGGTCTGGGTAGCGGCAGAAGGCATGCCTGGTATGTACAATCCCGCTGTGTACGTCTATGACCTGCAAAGCGGTCAGGTGATGCGCACGCTGCGCGCCCCTGCGAACCAGGTTCCGGTATCCGTCGCGTTCGACGCCACAAACGCATTCGTGGCACTCAACAACCAGTGGTTTGACCATCCGTATGACAACAACACTGGAAAAGCAATCAACTATGTGGGGATCTACGGGATTGCGGGCGGAGGCATGGTGGGCAAGATCGTACATGCGTTTCCGCCGATCAAGGGATTACTTGTATCGGCAAATGGTACAGGAGAGAATTTGGATGTATTGACGGCGCGCGGTTTGTATCTGTACAGCATTCCGGCACCAGTTGCAGCAACCACGACTGGCACGACATCATCCGGTTCCACCGCTTCTTAGCGCCCGGTTCGTTTGAACTGACCAACCAATTCGCGGTCGGAGGTGCGTATTGTGTTCTGTCCAGAATGCGGTGAAGCGGTAGACGCATCCGCCAAGTTTTGCCCCAGTTGCGGGAAGCGTTTGGGAGCGGTAAACGCCGCAGTTCCCGTCAGAACGTCTAATGTACCGGAACAAGGGGCTGAAGATCCTCCGGATCAAGTCAGCCTGCCTTCGGTTGCCGATTCGAACCCTCCCCCGAAGAAAGGAACCACCAAGCGCTCAAAATGGGTAACAGCGGCTTGGGTAATGGTTGTTGCGGGCTTTTTGCTTAACTATCTCGGATATGCCGGGGTGGGGAATTTGCTGTTGATTCTCGCGGCCCTGCTTGCCATCGCGTGGGCCGTCGGGTCATTCGTCATGCAGCGAAAAACGATTAAACCGGAAATCTATTCTAAGGCAATGCGCAATGAGGCAATCATTCTCGGCTTGGGTCTTCTGGTATACATGATCGTCCAAATGCAGCCCAATACAGGGAGCGGCAATGGGAATGGGGCCAGCCTAATACTTGGCACCTCTTTCAACCGACAGTCGTCTGAGTTGACCGTCAGCGGAACTGGATATAGAGCGGATCATTACCTCTACGCTCGCGTGTTCTCACCCCAAGCGTTCGGTACGACAAGCCTGTCGGCGATGCTGCAGGAGAAAATAGGCTCCGGTTGGAGCATGGTATTCAATCAGTCGTTCACCGTCAATCCTCAGGATGATATAGTTGTCGAACCTTTAATAGTGACCTCTGGAGGCCGGTACCAACTCACGATCCTGAACGGCAACCAAGTGATGGATGTGGCTTCGTTTACTGTCTCACCGTGAGCCGCACCGATACCATGGTCAACTGAACCGGCGCATGTGAGGAGGGGATCACCATGAAAGCCGTAGCTGAACGGGATCTCGTGTACACCATCTCTGCTCCTGCCCTCGCAGGTCTCCTCAAGCCTTATCGCGGACTGCCAAAGTCGCACGGGGTCATCCGAAGGTGCGTTGATGAGCGGGGGAAGATCCATGCTCGCACCATCCGCTATGCGCTCGTTGCCATCACAGACGGTTGCCACGCGGTCAACGTGCCCGTGACGCTTTTGTATGATCTTCTCGGCGCGCTCCCTGCGCCCGTGACGCTGACACTGACAGCCGACGCGCTGACGTTCGTGTATGCCAGTGGCGTGCTAACGCTGGACCACCAGACGCCGAGCGCGACGATGGACATACCGACAGTCGATGTGCGCAGTCTCGCGCCATGAGCTTGCTGAGATTTTAGCGCACCCCATTTTCGGGGAACGTGAGGAGTCTCCAACCTTGGAGAGACTCCTCATTGCCCGTCCGCCCTTCGATGTCGACAACGAGGAACGGCGGGGAAGGGTGTCAGTTAAACTTACACCCCTGCAGTTTGCAAGAGTACCCCCACAACTTGCGAGGCCGGGTATGCACCATTTCGTGCAGATATCAGAGTATGTCCAGCCGGCTGGACATACCGGCAACCGTCTGCCGTTATCTGAAAACATGCAGACATCTGCACAAACAGGATGGCGCTGGCTGATCCGCATTTTGCGAATTCGCGCGGCACGATTTTGTACTCTCCTGCCGCTTCCCGCCTGACCTGCTCGTATGCCGCATGAATCGATAAGTCGCCTTTGTCCATCTGCTCCACGACATCTTGACGCCCGCTATCGACCACGGACTTGGCCTGACGGTAGGTTTCCCGGTTCAGGCCCACGGACTTGGCGGCGATGTCGCGGGATTCGCCTTTATGGAATTCCGCAAAATTTTGCGTGTTTCCTTCGTCTTCGCTTTTCGCGGGAACGTATTGATTAGCCCCTGTCGGATTTCCCTGCCGCCCCGCCAGACTTTCTTCGATCCGCCGCGCAATCTCCACGCGCTCACTAGGTTTGAATTCCAGGCGATGCATGGGTGCAGCGGCTGGATGCGAAGCATATCCCTTCTCCTTCCTGCACAAACTATTCGCATGGAACCCACACCGGAACACATACTGGCTGAGATTGAAGCCTTGCGCAAGCGACTGAATGAGATGGCACAGACCCATTCGTTCACGAATCCTAAAGTGTTGGAGATAAGCCGGAAGTTGGATGAACTCATCAATGCGTACAACTGGCTCGGGGAGTGAGGGAACGAGTAAGACAGTCGAGCGAATACGCAAATTGCGGGCTGGCATGAGTTCAAAATCACGTACCCTTGCTTGGCCCCCTCGATTGAAACCAGGGTGAACAGTAGTCGGTTTGACTACGCTTGTGCCCCTGCGCACACAAAGAAGCCCTCCGACACGTAGCCGAAGGGTGCAGAATCGCCTGTGTCATGGGGAGGGGGCGAAATACGCTTCTGTGATTTATCGAAACTTCGCGCGGAGCTTTGAGTCCTCTCCAAATGATTGGCCAGTCGCATCCAAAATGATCTCTTGCTCATCAAAGGCTCTAAAGCTGCCCTTGAAATTTCAAGGCGATCCTCCGTTGCAACATTTCCCTGATTCCCGACATGCTCTCGCGGCCCTCCAATTCATCACGCAATGACTTCATTTGCTCAACGCTCGCCGTGCGCAGGAACTGTTCGAATTCGTCCGCGGAGTCATCAACATTATGTTCGGACATCAATGCACACCTCCACCTTTTTAGCCCTGAAATGGCGCTGTGATGCTTTGACTGCCACGCTAGGACGATAGGCTTCCCTGCATCGTTTGCGCGTCTGTACAGGCTTCCTGCGAAGCCGGTTCCGTCGGCAGTGTGCCGAGTTCATCCGCGATCGCATTCAGCCTGGTTTCGATGCGTTCCAGCCGTGACAGGATGCTCCCGATGACCGATTCGGTGTATTCCGTGTGGTTCATGTGCGGGCCTCCTCACTATGTACAAATTGTCCACGGTCCGAATCGTGGCGGATCAGAAAATTCGCGGGACTTTGCCTTCGTACAGCGGGAATTCCCCAATGCCCCGACGGATGGCTTCCGCCAGAGCGGCCACTTGCGCGTAGACGCGGGTCGCGTCTATTTTGCCGCCTTCCATACCATCTTCAATGTCAAGCATGATGCTTGCGAGTTCTTCCAGAATGCGCATCCGATCATATAACGCGGCGATGCGCACGTTGATCAGTTCGGGGATATCGGGCATATCCGACGCCCGTACAATCGCCGTTGTGTCGGCCTCTTGTTGCGCTTGTTCAACGCCTGGGAATGATGTTGTTGTGCCACGTTCCATGTTTCGGTCTCCTCTCGTGGGTCAGGCAAGCATGCTCTTGTGTTCGGATCAGTCGGCGGCAGAGCGTGGTGCGTGTCAGCCATCTTGTACCGTAATTTCGGGTTGCTTGCTCGCCTTGGACACCACGTCGAGCGCACGGTGCAACTCCACACCATCTGCGAACCCAGCCCGATAGTAGCAGGTGTACTCATGCGCAATCATTTCCGTTTCGATGCTGTCAAGGGCCAGGTAACGGCTCAGCGCTTCGGGTGACAGCAGCGCCTTTAGCGCCTCTTCCGCCTCGCCCCGACTGCGACTCAGTTCGGCGTACTCGCTTCCGCCGGGGAACTCCACTCTGCGGTCGTGGTTCATGGTCTGAATCCGTATGTCAACAGCCGTTTGCAGCAGGTCCATGTTTGCGTCCTCCTTGTTTCGTGCCCGTCGTGCGGGTCATCTTATCGAGCGTCAGCGGATCCGGGATGAGTACGCTTTGATTCCGGCTCAGCGCGTCAATCCCCCTTCAAATCCTCTTCCCCAATCAGCAGCATGTATGTTCCTCCTTTTATGCGATTCTGATGTGTGTGCGATGAAGCCGTGTTGCCCCTCCCACCGTCAGCCGCAACTGCAGGCCCATGACGTCGCCGCCTGTGATCGACCAGTTGCCTACTCGCACCAGCAAGCCGCGATCCAGCAGGGGTGCTACCACGCGGGCTGTAGCTGCCGCCAAGTATCCCACTCGCGCGGAACCGCGTCCTGCGACACTCACAACGATGGCCACCGCGTTTCTGTCGTAACGATTCTGCGACTCGCGCTGGAGCGACAGAAACGTGTCACGCGCACTGTAGCGGCTCAGGTGTTCGAGCGCTGTCTGTCGCTTCCCGTAACGGACACCTGCCACAGTTGCGGCGATGTCGGATTTCTCGATGCGCCACGCCCAGCGAAGGGCTACGCTCATCGACCAACTATGAGCCGCACGCAGGCTGTGGGCCAGAAGCATAACGGTGCGGCGACGAGTGGTCGTGGGGTTCATCGGGTGCGCCTCCTTGTGCCTCTTGATTACATCTCTATAATATCGAAGATTATCTTCTATGTCAACAAGATATTGCATTTAATATTCGCTTTATCGAAGAATACATGCTATTATTTGAATGGGTGGTGATGATATGGGGTTTTCATACAAGCCTTTGTGGAAAGTCTTGATTGACCGCGATATGACGCGGGAGGAATTGCGCAAGGCAGTAGGATTGTCCAGCGGAACAATGGCAAAAATGGGGCACGGCGAACCAGTTTCTATGGACGTTCTGGACCGCATCTGCGCTTATCTCGGGTGTTTGTTGCAGGATGTTGTTGAGCGTGTGCCAAACTCGGAAGAGTAGGTCTGAGAAACGGGGCGGCAGAGCGCGACGGGAGTCCTGGGGGTTTGTGCCGCGCTAGTGTCATATAGTAAATTCAAACTAAGCACGTGAGGATAGGGGCAGTCATATGAAATTCAGGTGGATCACATTATCCGCGTTCGCTTTTCTAATCGCTGGCTGCGGTATCACTTCTGCACCAGAGCCGAAGCTGCCCGCTCCCATTGCAATTCCGAAATACGCATTATCTAAACAAGCCCTCGAACCAATTTTGCCACAGGGCACGAAGCCGTATCGGGTGAAGATCATTCGCGGGGCGAGCCATGCGTATGCTGTCGTAGTTACGCAACCTGGTCAAATGGACATTCTTGATCAAGGTTGGATCGCAGTTGGAGCATGGGATCAAAAGGCCAAACGTTGGAGTCTGGAATGGATACACCGTGGCTTCGGAGGCGGCATAATGTCACTCGTCTTAGGACCGACTCAACGATCTGAACATTCGATAGCGGCGGCGTACATCGACGGCGCTACTGGCGCTTATTCGACCATTTCTATACTGGGAATCAGGCCTAAATCGGTTCAAGTCCTTAGACTGGTTTCAAATCTCGCTTCCGGTGCCGTGAATGCCAGTCGAAGCGGCTTTACAATCACCGGGGCCGACTATCTCGAAACAGACTCTTGGTCAAGCACTGGGTGGTCACACCATACGCTTTCGACAAAACAAATCCTCGACCGGAGTACTGCTCATGTCTTCTATGTTGAACAGAACTACTACGACAATAACATGAGTTTAGTGCATTCCACGAAAGTTATCGGAAGCTCGGTTGTTCACATCAAAGTTGGTCAATCGGTGTCGTTCATACCCGCTGACTATCACACTTGGTCATTGCTGGGCGGTACGGAGGTTTTCTATACCGAAGGCGTTTCGGGTCCAATCAACTTAGATGAGGTAGACAAACTCCCCGGCAACGCGGCCAACTTTTTCTCTAATCCAGGAGTGTATCGATTTGCCATAGATCCTCCCGGCAATTACGCGGCTCAGGCAAACGGCACGATGGCGCAAGTGACTGTTATTGTCTCGAAGTAATGGGGTAATCGCTCTGTACGTCGAGCATACCTGCTGCGACTATCTGGTGTCCGAGATGCCATGGGGACTTGGGCGACGTTCACTAATGGGTGACGAGAGGAAGCCGACTCGTCGAAATTGCCGAGTGAGAATATTTGTCGTCTGCGGTAGAGGTTACGAACGTCTGTTCTCAAAATGACCGCGCAGAATGCCTCAGGAGCCGCGCGATGGTTCAGATAAGCCTATGGGAGCGGAAGTGTATGCGGAAGGCTCACAGGGGCGATTCCGCGCGGCTGGCATGGGCTCAGTTGAATTGAGGGCGTAGGGGAGGGGTTTGTGTTCAATGCAGACCGTTTGGGGCGATGTACGATGATCTTGTGGGGATTCGCGCGGCTGCTCAAATTTGAGCCGTGAGGGTATCGGTGATTTTGCTGAGGGTATTGCCAGTGTCAATGCCCTTGGGGTGCGTTGAACGCAGACCCTGTACCGCGTGTTGCAATGGATCTGACGAAGGGCGCGTCAGACAACAGAAAGGCAGCCAGCAATTCGCCGACTGCCTTTTGTTTGTCTGAGTGATGCTACCCCAACACCTCGGCCACGTAGACATAAAGTTCACCTGACGTTGGCGCGGTAGATCCCATTGTAAATGACAGTTCGATTTCATCGCCAGGCGTACCTATTACCGGGTACGCTTCGGAATCAATCACTGTCACGAGAGGGGTGGCTCCGATTGTCAAACCAGTAGGCAACGATCCCAGTTGCTTAATATTTGAGGTGGACACCACAGAAAAAAAATATTCCCACGTCCGACAACGTTACAGCTTCGTTCATCGTGTTTTCGAAGATCAATACTCGCCGAATCGCATTCGCGTTTAAGCCGGTAAACATATAGTACACCGACGCTGAAGCCGCGAATTTTGTATACGGAATTGGATTTACAGTGCCAAACTGAATCGTGGGCAGATAAGGCGAAATGACTTTGCCACCTTGGCCGTGCTCACGGGCTTCAGCCGCCATCTACCGCACAGCCTCTGCGGGCAGGCGCTGACACGGCCTCCGCCACCACTGGATATCACAAGGCCGTTCCTGCTGCTTAACACCATTTTCCATGCTGATTCCTCCTGTTTGCTTTGTCGGCGATACCGCCTCACTGCACCGCGCGAGCTATGCCTCCGCCACCTTGCGTGGCCTTACGCTTATGATTCAGATTGTGCCGCGCACTCGGTCGATCTTTGCTGTTCGCCCGCATCACCGATGACACGACATTCGCATCCGCCTGAACCCCCGCCGCATACGTCCCCGGAGCCGTGGTATCGTACCCTCCGGTCGTCAGGTTGTACCCGTAGCCATAAGCGCTCAGCATCTTGTTGCGAGCCGATGCATACTGTTTCTGTTTCACAACCTGCACGTAGTTCTTCTCAAACTGCGATAGCGACGAATAGCCCGCATACGACGAATCCGCACCTACGCCAATCCCTCGATTAGGCCCGATCCCTCCGAAATTCTTGTTCAACGTCGCCGCCTCTGACGTCCCAAACGCAGACTCATATCCCCACTGGGCCAAGATCGAAGTCGGGGAGACGCCAAGCGCAGCCGCCGCCTTTTTCGCATAGGGGAGCATCGTGGATACGAAATGTTTCTGCGCTGCCGTCGTTACGCCTGTCGGTGTGAACGAGAAGCCTCCCGTCGGACTGAAACCATACCCGCCGTAACTTGCCCCCGATAGACCGCCGAATGAACCGCCTGACATCGCCGCGCTCGTTGCCGCATAAGCTGCATGTGGGTTGATGAACGCGTCCACGAACGAACGGAAGCCCGGCGATTGGCCGACGTTCGCGATATCTTGGAATGTTTTCGCCGCTCCTGATGCGGTTCCAAGATGGAGTGCCGTATGGGTGAGCGCCGCATGAGTCGCAACGACTTCCGAGGCGGTCTTGCCGTGCACCGACATGGGATGCGCCGCATTTAATCCCCACTCACCCGGCCACAGGATGCTCCCGATGGCGTTCCCGACGCCGCCAAAGAAGTTCCCAATGCTCTTTGCTTCCTGCTGATTTTGCGCGGTGATGTGTTTGTGAAACGCCTGCTTTTGCGCCTGCGTCATGGACCCCCAGCGAACAGGCTTGCCGTGGACATACACATACTGCTGCGCCGCATTGCCGCCGCCCACGATCTGCGACGCCGTGTACGCCGCAAGCATGGGATCAATGTTGTACGCCTTTGACGCCAGGTTTCCGAACCGCGACAGAATGCCAACGCCCGTCATGCCTGCGCCTTCTGCAGCCGTTGCGCCAGCATCTGTTGCGGCGGCAGGCGCTCCTCCTTCGGGTCCGGCAACAGTAGTGGGCGTTTCGGCAGGCGCCCCTGGACGGCCAGCCATCAGCCGTCGAGCTGTGCGAGCGGTCAAGAAGAGGGAACCAAGGGATAAGGCGGACAGACCACCGTAAGTCACAGCGGGATATTTGCCAAGGATTTGGGATATCGCCGAACCGCCGGACAGGATGGGCGAAAAACCAACGGACGAGATTTTTTGCAGTTCTTGATCAATCCGCGCGGTGTTTTGCGCGATGCTTTGCAGATACGTGGTCTGCCGCTGCGGTTCGCTACCCGATGAAGCCTTAACACTCGCTTCCGCTTTGCTGAGTTGCCCCATGAAATTCGGCCCAGCAATCTGCTTCGCCATTTGCAGCGTCGAGAAGGTTGCCCCTTGACCGCCATTCAGAAAGTTCGCCACAAGTTGCAGCCCCGTCTGACCCTGTGCGATACTGCCTTTTTGCATCTCCTTGTGGAAGGTGGACAAGACCGAAGTCATGACTTGCGGATTGGACAGCATCTGGTTCGAGTTCATCATGTCAGCCATTTGGAACACAGGATTGGACACGCCGAGTTTCTTGAACATCGAAGTCAGATATGGCGTCTTGAGCGCATTTGTGTACATCGGCAGAAGTAGCCCCGCCGTCATGCCGCTCCCTTGACCAGGACCCGCCGAGAATGACTGCTGCATGCTTTCGAGTGTCGCCGGAGCCTGTGCACCCGTGAGCAGCGGAATGCCGAGCGATGACCCAAGTTGATTGGCGATGGACAGCACCTGAGCAGGCCCGTTCGACTTGGTGAACAGACTCGTGCGCATGGCGATGTTCGTCAACTGTTGCAGCCCGCTCATGAATTGTTGGCTGTTGACGCCCGAAGCTGTGGCCGCCGCCGTGATGGACTGAGCCGTCGCCTTCTCGTTGCCCGCAGAGAACGCTCCTGCGAGTTGATAGCCGCCCATCACAGAAGCTGCCGTTTGACCGGATATGCCGAGATAGCGGGCGAATTGAGCCGTCTGCATGCTGTCCTTAAACAAGAACGCCATATTCCCGGTTCCGGCGTATTGTCCTTGAAGCTGCGCCGCCTGCGAGACTTGCGAAGCGGAGAAACCGAGCGGAGCGCCGGATGAAACAAACCGATTGAGGACCAGGTTGGGATTCGTGCCGCCTGCCTGCATCGCAATGGCCCCCGCCTGCTCCGAGAGACGCGTGCCTAGACTGTAGCTCCCGGACCACAACGCCCCGCCCGTGATTGCGGCTAAAAATGGGAACATCTGCTGCGCCACTGAATGCGCCTGACGGAATATGCTGGGCACGGACCCTTGCGAAACCGTCGTAGGCGAGGCCATCCGCGTTGCGGGTCCGCCTTGCCCGAGATATCCGGGCAGCGCCGATTGCGGAACCGGCGGCGGTCCGGCTTGGGGTATGGAGCCGCCCTGGACGTTGACTTTTAATTGCAGACGCTGCTCGATGGATTGCGCGAAATCTTCAAGCCGGGTCTTGAGTGATACAAGCTCGCTTTCGAGTTGAGTTGTGTCGAGATTGACCGGAATTTTGACCGACCGATCTTGTTGAGACGCCATGTGACCGTCACTCCTTTTTTTAAAATTGTGCTACGCGCCGCGAAGGTTCCGGGCGACCTTTGCTGCCGCTTGCCGAAGGATCGCTGTCGCCGCGCGAGCCTCCTGAAACCCCTCCGCCTCTTCTTCTGACTCCGGTTCTGCGCGATCAAAAAGCTCCGTCAATCGCCGCGCGGCAGATGCCGTTTTGTAAGCAATGAGCCCGACTTCATGGGCGGCTTCAAGCGCCTCGTCCAGTTCCTGTGGCTGGTCAGTAGTCAGAGCATCCGCGCGTGCCTCCAGGTCCATGATTTCAGCCCATCCATCGAGAAATTCCAGTGCATCAGCAGTTTTCATCAGTCACACATCTCCTTTTTCGTCATTCGTCGTTTAAGGCACCTATCAGCCTCGCAGACACGTTTAATATCAATATGGCACAATTCCCTGACCGCGCATAGTGGACGCGTCCTGCGCCATCCTGAGAAGCCGTCAGTTGTGCATCAGGCGTGTCGCCACTTACGGGCTGTCACTCTCGTCTGTTTCTGAAGCGACCGCACGGTTCCCAGCAGGTCTGCCAGAATCGCGGCTTCTTCTGCACACTTGGAATCGCTTCGCTCCAGCAAAGCTGTCAAATTCCGCAGGTTGGCCGCGATCTTGTACGACACCAGCCCCAGTTCATGCGCGATGCGAGAGGAGTCCACAGGCGTGCCGTGTTTATAGGTTTCCACTAGTGCATCGGTGCGTCCGTCCAGTTCCTTGAACTCGTCGCGTAGTGCGAGGAATTCACGGTAGTCTGTTGGTTTCATAGCCTCATCTCCTTGCGTATTCGTCAGGGTGTCGTTTGAAGCTACCCCCCGTCACGGCGGATGGACACACATCTGCGCAACCCGCTCACGCGCGAGTGCCCACAATCCCACGGAATAGATGGTTCCGTCTAAATCAATGGCGGTGATCATACGTTCACCTCCTTACGCCCGAACAGGCGATCTAAAATGTCGCTCGCTTCTCCTTTTGTGCTTGGTGCAGCGCCGTGCCATTTGAGCTTCAATAGCGCCGCCATCTGCTTCTCTGAAGGTGGTTCCTGACGCCAGCGCGCGTTCTGTCCGAATGCTCGCTCCCGATACTCTGATGCGGCTTTCTCGGCCTTGCTCCTCGCGATATCCAGCGTTTCGTTGGCCGCGATTTGCTGTGCGCCGGTTGGGGTGAACAATGTCACGTCATACAGTCCGTCATGGGATGCCGTAATTGTCACCCAGGCTTTCGATGTGATGGGTAGCCGCCATTCGTCGGAATCCGTAGTTCGCTCCCAGCCGGACCGCTGGAGCAGGTTGACTTCTACTGTCCGGCGTTCTCGCACACGCAAATGCTCTGCTTCCTCACGTCTTCTGGCTGCCTCCTGCGCCTCCTCTGCAGCGTCTAGGGCTAGTTGCCTTAACGTGCGGCCCTGGCGCTGTTTACGGGGTTTTTGATCGCCGAGCAGGTCCGGCACACCGCAGACATCGTTCCTTGAATCGGAGAAGTCCAGGACCAGACACAGATCCTTTCCGGGGTGAATCCGAGTTCCGCGCCCCACCATCTGCGTGAACAGGATCGGACTTTTCGTCGGTCGAGCCAAGGCGATGCAGGAGACGCGCGGCATGTCAGTTCCTTCGGTCAAAAGCTCACAGTTCACCAGCGTTTGAAGTCCGCCGTTCGTAAACCGTTCCAATGCGCTCTTTCGCTCGTCGGGGTGCATTGATCCATACACAGCCTCGGCGCGGAACCCGTGCTCACGCAGTATTTCGGCCATGTCGAGCGTGTGTTGCACATCCACGCAAAACACAAGGGTCGGACGGTCCGGCGCAAACTCCGCGAGCTTGTGTGCAATCAGTTGATTGCGACCTGGCGTGTTCACGGCGCGTGCGAGCTCACCGGTTGCAAAGTCGCCCTGTCTGGTGTGGACCCCGGACAGGTCAACGTCCGTTTCGACGCGGTACGCCTTGAGATCAGATAGCCAACCGGCCTCGATCATCTCCAAAATGGAGCGTTTGAACGTGACGGCCTCGAACACATCTGACAGCGCTTTGCCGTCTGCCCGAAACACAGTGGCTGAGAAACCGACAAGTAGGCGTTCAGGCGGGCAGGGCAGAAACCCCAGCGCCTTCAATACGCGTTTATACGACACAGATGCCGCGTGATGGAGTTCATCGATGACCGCCACGTCAAATCGTTCGCGCGCCAGCCGTTTGAGACGCGATGCATGGGTCAATGTAGGGATGCTCGCGATAACCACCTGCGCGTCGCACTCGTCACGGTCAGCCTGCACGCGTCCGACTGTCACACCAGGCCATACGTCTCTCACTTTGGACTCCAGTTGGTCGAGCAGTTCTGTGCGGTGCGCACCCATGAAGATCCGGTCGCCTGGCCCATCCGGTCCGCTGGCCGCCTTGGCCGTCAACGCGGCGATTACAGACTTACCGGATGCAGTGGGGAGAGACACCGCTTGCGCAGTCACACCGCGTCGCCATTCGTTGATTAGCGTCTCGACACACTCAGATTGATAAGGACGAGCTTCAATCATGAGCGCTCACCCGCTTTCTGCGCGTCCACTGCAGGTAGGAGCAGGCACGTTTGACCGCCGCGCTATAGTCACGCGTTTCAGCGATCTGCCGTTCTTCTGCAGCCATTTGCTCATCAGGCTTCCACCTGCAACGCAGAAGCCGCCATGTGCCGTTTTGCTCTAAGAGTAAGAGACTTACGAAACGCGACAGCTGCGCTTCTGCTTCACCCGAGTTCCACACCAGGTATCCGGCGGTATGGAGTTCGGCGTGGAGTGGATTATCGAAGAGCGGCAGGGGAGCCAGTTGCGAATCGGTTTCTGCGTCTGCCATACCCGTTGTCAGAAGGACGATGATGCCCTGTTTATGTTCACGGATGATGGTTCGCTGTGCATCCGTCAAAAAACGGGCCGGACGCGCAACAATCCGGCCATCTTCGACTGATAGGGTGATTCCACTTTCTAAAATGGACTTCATGAATATAGGTGCCAATGTTTTCAACACACCACCTCCGAGTCGTCGTCGGGGGTGGTGTTAGAAAGAGTAGGTAAATCGTTGTCCGCAACGTCCGCTTGTCCGCGAAAGTCCGATGAACCGCGCTGTTGTAGGGTTTTACCTGCGGACAAGCCTGCGGACGTTATAGACGATTCTGCGGACGTTACAGAATCGTTGTCCGCATCGTTGTCCGCACGATTTTCCGCTCTGCTACTGGGTTTTTTGGCACTTGCGGACGTTGCGGACGTTGCGGACAAGCTTTTGCGTACTCTATCCAAGCCGTCCTGCGAGTTCGCGATGATGTGGGTACGCGTTTTAGAATGGCCTACTGTATCATGGTCCATGTACACGTTTTGCGTACGCAGATCAGGCGCAACACGGCGTAGTCGATTGCCCAGTGCGCGTGGATTGTGCAACCAGGCGTCCCGCTTGGGGTCTGGGTCGAGTACGTATGGACGCAATTTGTCGGCCAGTGCAGTTGCGGTGCCGAACCACGTTTGTCCACTTTGTTCCGCGATCATTGCGATGATCGCTTGGGCCAGGCGATCTGACTCAACCGTCTGCGCCGCCATCCCGGCCTGCGCGTCACGGTAAGTGCTTAAGAACTCGCCCGGCTCCCACGGTAGCATTCCGCCTTTTTCGGCGGAGACGATCCATCGTGCGAAATCAGCCATCCGGGGTGAACGGTCCAGTTTGGTTTCGGACCAATTTTTCAAAGCGGCGCTCACGGCGTCGAGTAGCAGTCCCAATAGTTGCGGCGTGGCGGTCTCGTATTGCGCCCACAGGTCAGCCTCCGGCTTACGGTTAGTGTCCGATATCTGGTCCAACGTCAGCAATAACGTCCGGTCTCGCAAGTCGCCCCGTGTCGCAATCGCGTCGATACCATTCAGTAATATGGGCCGCTGCGCATTGATAATCGTCTCTTCTGCATTCTCGTATAGGGTTCGCGTGGCATAGCCGCCACCCGTTGACAGCGTACAGAGTGCATCCGAAAGCCACGGCGGGATTCCACTCAAATTTTCGTATGCGATCACGTGACCGTTCCCGGCTGCGATGAATAAATCTCGCTCGTCGCGCGGCGGTCGTCGGCTCGTTGCCTCATTAGGGTCGACTAGTCCACGCAGGATGCGGCATACGACGGATTTGCCGGACCCCTGTTCGCCCTCTGTCGCCAGGACGGGATACGGTCCTGAGGGCCGAAACGTTCCAAGCAGCCACGATACGGCCATGGTCCGTTGCTTTGATGTTTGAAGATTGGCGAGACGCCACAACGTATCCCATGATCCGCCGCGCTCTGGCTCAGGTAACGCCAGCATGCCGCGACGGCGAGTGAAGTACACGGTCGGCGTAGCATGTACGGACCAGCCTTCGGCGGTAATGTGGACCGCACGCCACTTGTCATCGCAAAGATCAAGCCAGATACTTCCGTCCGCTCCCCAGGCGATGCGTTGATGAACAGCTTGTTCTTCGCCTTCTACGGCCACAGCCTCCAGCGTGTCCAGCGCCTCCGCAATGGCTTGCGACGATGCTCCTGTCTTAAAATCATCGGTACTATACTTCTGGTGGTATTCGCGCGATAACCAGCGCTTGAAACCGCGCAAGCGGAGCGGCCAGGCTTCGCGATGTCCGCCGTGCTCGAATGCCGCGTAAGCCGTATCATCAGGTCCGCGAAACAATTTGAGTTTTTCGGCCTTCTGCTTATTGAGCGCTAAAGCGATCAACTTGTCGCGTTGACTCTGCCGTGCAGCATCGCCCAAGGCGGCGAGCGCTCCAGTCAAGTCCTCCTCCTTGGTCTGCTCGTCGCCGGGCGGTTTTTGCTTCTTGTTACGTGGTTTATGCGGGCCGAATTCTTTCACATCACCCATATCATCCGCGCCCCCTTTGTCGGCGGCGAAGTTCGCGGGCGGCGATACTCGTCCACACCTTTTCAATCTGCTTATCGTCAAGCGGCGGATTGCACATTTCGCGACCGTACGCATAGACCAACGCCTCTGCGAGATGTGGCTCAACACGCTTAGCCAACAGGTGGCCGCACACCGATGTCAAACTTGCGTCTCTTGTGCCTTCCGGCGCTCCGCCTGCAAGTCTGGCGATGTCGGTTTTCGGCGACAGCGTGCCAGTATCGTAAAGCCATTCAGGGGCAGCTGGTAACTCCAAATCCCACAAACTGCGACCCTGCGCCCACTCATAACGTCTACCGCTTGGATGGACGGAAGGCGGCGCTACTACGTACCCGCCCTGTGCCCGAATGTCTACGCCGGGTAATAATCCAACGCGGGATTGGAGTGGCCTATCGGGATCGGCGGCGTAGTAAACGTGCCAACCTTTGGACGTGCGCACATGCGGTGCGAGCGTCAACCCGCGCGCCTTAACGTTTCGTACAGCGTCTGTCGTGTCGATGTCGATCACCACGATGCCAGACGGCCCACAGGCTATTCCGATATTGGCGTCTGGCCATCGTTCCCACCATGCGCGGATGATGTCTGGGTCTGTCGTCGCGTCTTGCCATCCATGCTCTGTCAGCGGTTCTTTGCCGCGCGCGCGGCAGGGGAATACGTACAACCCAAGCGCCGCCAGGGCTAGCGCCCCGTCGCAAGGGGTGAGTAAGTGTGGTATACTTACGACAATAGAATGAATCGGTATGGCGACCTGTGCCGGGGTCGCCTTTTGTGTGTCCATGGGCTATTCCTTCTTTCCGAAAAACAAATAGGGCACTCCCGCACAGCATCATTTTGCCGCTCAGAAGCACCTTCCGGTTGGTGTTATGTGATTGTGGCATGCGTTACATGACTTCAGCGGCTTCTGCCTGCCCGACCAACGCGGCCTCGACTTCCACAGGGTCGAAACGGACAAGCTTGCCGATCCGCACGCAGGGAATCTGCCCAAGTCGCGCGTATCTCTGGATCGCGGCCTCGCTCATGTCATACATCTCCGCGATACGCTTGGCGCTCACCCGGGGGCGAAGCGTGGTGATTGTGTCTTGGTTCATTGTCGTTCCTCCTTTTTTGATTGCGGGGACGCAAAAAGGCGCAAGCTATAATCGCCTGCGCCCCAATTCGTCTACATTACAATAATACATCGTGGTAACGTCCAGAAACTACGGAGTTTCTACGGATTCGCGGACTTCGGACCAGGTTTACTCTTGATGAACTGCGGATCAGGGTCGAGTGTATGCAGCGGACAGAGTTCTGCGAATCGAGCGATGGCCGCATTGCGCTTCTTGTTGTACGTATCGGGTGATGAAATACCGAGACTACGCATCACGGCAGACTGCTTATCGCGTTTCACATCCTCTTGGAAAAGGATTTTGTACCAGTCCTCGTTTTCGGCTTTCAATTCTTCGAGTGCTTTGCTCACAGCCTCTTTGATGGCCTCCAGACGTGCGAGTTCGTTCTGCCAACGTTCCCGATAAACTTCATTAGCCTGTACGTCCTTTTCGACTCCTGACCCCCGGAGTTCATATCGCGTCTGGATGCCAATCCATTCTCTGAACTCATCAATCTTGCGGCGGGTTGGACTGTCGGTACTACTTACCTTGGAGAGCAACATACGCGAAAAGGCATCCGCTAACTCGCGCTCTTCAGGAGTGAGATCGAGCGGTTTGGCATCTGCAATGCGCCGCTTACGGGGTTTCGTCTCAAATGTCTGCGCTCCCCCCACTCGTCTCTTCGCCTGTTCAATCTTGCGGTCGATATTGTCACCGAACTCCGCAAGCACCGCCTTCGACTTGGCGTCTCGATAATCAGGATCAAGCAATGCTATCCGGCGTTCCATATAATCTACCAATGCCGCTGCGCCGTCTGCACCTCTCTTAGCCGTTTGCGTACGCTCAAGGCGAACTACTTTACCGCCTGTGATCGGCTTTTGATCAGCTTGCATACACGCACCTCGCATATTTTTCAGCGCATCCGCAACTGCGTCGTCCGCGCGTTTCCTGCAGATCGAATTGTCGATCTTAACGGCCACTTCGTGCCAGCAGGCGAAGTATTCAAAGAAGTGCAAGAACTGCCCGCCGCGATGACGTTGCGTGTGATTCGGGAAACCTAGTATAAGTTCGGGTACAGTGTGACCCATAGAATCCACCGTCCGGTAAGGGAGTACATCAAAACGCATGGCCGGCGGCGGCGAAGTTTCTTGTCTCCAGCTGACCCATTTGGCTCCCAAGTGACTCAGTTCCTTTTGCAGCTCGATGAATGCTAGATCGAACGCTGGATCAGGTTGGCTCCAGACGGTTTTCTCTATCTTAAGACTGTGCCATGCTTCGGACAAACTCCCAATTGGACTCCAATCACCCAAACAATCAAACGGCACGAACGGTCCGTACTCCGCCACGAAGTCCAAAATAGCGCGTCGGTCATCATCGGTCGTCAATGATTCGTGCGACAAGCGCAGGGTTAGAAAAGCATCGATAGCTTTACGAGTGGCCACGGGACGCGGTTCGGCTATCGTCATGCAAAGCATCATCTTTCGCACTGGATCGAAGCTGAAAGGATGCAATCGCGCGGTTCCGTTTGGGGATGGATACAGCGCTTCTTGGAGAATTGCGACCCATACGTTTTGTAACTTTCCAGAGTCTGAGAAGCCCGATTGATCTAGTGCGCTACGTTGATCGTGCGTATAGCAATACGCATCATCCATGCGAGGAACTGGACGGTCAGCCGACAGAGAATCAGTCAACTTGTTCTTTATTATCACAGGGAACGGCACTTCCGTTGCTTGAACGGTCGCTATGCAGATGGTGTCAGTTGGCATGCGTGTGATCAACTCCATTTCCAGCCTCGCGGCTGTTGTTATGATCTATTCGTGATCTAGTTTCCTCAGTTTATGCCCTTCATCTCATTTAACGAACATACGTTTAGTGTAGCATGAAATCCTTGTATATCAAGCGTTTATACTGCATTTTATAGATTGGAATAAATCCGTTTCACCTAGTTAAAGGACAAATAGGACGCTTCCCAAGCTGAAAGTTGCGAGTTCGAATCTCGTCATCCGCTCCACAAGAAAAGCCCGGTACGACAACATAAATCGGATGGTCGCCTGTAAATGGCTGCCATCCGATTCGCTTTTTGATCTAGTTTTGCAACGATCCGTATCGCGGATTGGCGATATACCACTGCTCAAGATTCAAGTTTGTGATATCCGCTCCGAAAGTAGAGCAGTGGATTCGCGGCGCCGCGTATCTGCAGCGACTGCACCTCACCCACAAAAAGCGTGTGGTCGCCCCCGTCATAATCCGCCCAGAGAGTGCAGGCGATGCTGCACAGGCACTGTGTAATCACCGGAATATCTGCCATCCATTCGAATTGCCCGGCGTCGAACAGCGCTTTATCTGCCTTGCCCGCAAATTGTCGAGACACGCTTTCCTGGTCTTCCCGCAAGAAATTGACGGCAAAGTTGCGGTTCTTGAGAATCAGCGAATGGCATTCGGCGCGTCTGTCGACCGAGATCAGAATCAGGGGTGGATCGAGCGATACGGACGAGAACGCATTGGCGGTCATTCCGTGAACATGCCCATCCCCCTGCGTGGTTATCACGGTGACACCCGTTGCAAATAACCCCATAGCCATACGGAAATCCTGACTGGAAACCGGATTCTCCATGTTAACTGTCACCCCATTCATGAGTATATGTGCGCATCAGTTATTGCGACGGTAAAAGAACGGAGCAATCTGCGTTAGTTCATAGGCGGCGGGATTGGGGATCTGTTCTGTCGCCCCCAAAAAAAGCACCCCGCCTGGGCGCAGCGCTGCGGTCAGTTTCCGAAACACGACGCTCTTTGCGGATTCCGTAAAATAGATCAGCACATTGCGGCAGACAATCAGATCAAATGTTTTGTGACAGGGATCCGCAAGCAGATCGTGGTGAACCAACTGAACCCTCTCCTGCAGACGTGGATCAATCCTCCAGTGGTCAGCGTCCACGGGTTGAAAATAGCGGCTGCGCATCACTTGTGGAATCGGAATCAATGCATCCGAAGCAAAGACACCCAACCGCGCACTGTGCAGTGCGTGGTCATCGATATCTGTGGCCAGCACCTGCACCCCTTCAAGAGGCATGATCTCAGCAAGCAGCAAAAGCAGTGTATACGGTTCCTGGCCCGTGCTGCAAGCCGCACTCCATGCATGCAACTGTCCATTCTGGATCAGTCGGGGCAGGATGTCCGTCCTGAGCGTCTCCCAACGGACGGGATTGCGATAAAACTCCGATACATTGATGGTTGTTCTGTCAAGCAATTCCGCCATCAGTTCCGGACGTTCAAGCACGGCCTGCATATAGGTTCCATAAGAATGAAAGCCTCTCTTTGCGCACAAAGCGGCCAGTCTGCGTTCCATCTGGGCGCGTTTATACTGGGTGAGATCGAGACCTGTCGCTGTGCGGACCTGATCCATAAACCATTCAAAATCAAAGGCTGCCATCACCGATCGTTGAACCTAAATCCATTTTGCAATCGTGTGATCATACGATGCGATTTCAGAATCGGCAAACCACAGCCTGATTTCCCTGGCTGCGCTTTCTGAAGAATCGCTGCCGTGGATGATGTTCATTCCCACGCTCACCCCATAGTCCCCGCGAATGGTGCCAGGAGCAGATTCAACAGGGTTAGTTTTGCCCATCATGGCGCGCGCGATCGGAATAGCCGACGGGCCTTCCCAGATCATGGCGAACACAGGCGAGGATGTGATAAAACCCACCAATTCAGCAAAGAAAGAACGCTCCTTGTGCTCCGCATAATGTTCCTGGGCCACTTCCATACTTACCTGAAGCATCTTGGCAGCTACCAGTTGCAATCCTTTTTGTTCAAAGCGACCAACGATCTCACCGATCAGTCCGCGCTGCACGCCATCAGGCTTAATCATAATAAATGTGCGTTCCATATGTACCCCACCTTTTATTTATTGTCGACTAGTGGTCGCGTTTGCCCACAAACGTCGCCAGCGCCGCGAGCGACGTGCGGGTCGGCGTCGGCGGCAGACACGCCAGCCCTTCATGCGCCTTGATCAGATAGCGGTCTGCCAGATCCATCGCGCCTTTTACCCCGCCGCTTTTTTTGACCAGTTCAACAGCCTGCCGCATGTCGCCAAAGCGTCCATGTCCTGCGATCAGCTCGCGCAGACTGCGACTTGTCTCTTCGTTGCGCAAAGCAAGCAAAACCGGTGCAGTCAGGTTGCCCTGGCGCAGATCGCTGCCAACCGGTTTGCCCAGTCTTTCCTCCGTCGAAGTGAAATCCAGCACATCGTCGGTGATCTGAAACGCCATCCCGGTATAGTAGCCATAGCGACGCACCGCAGAGACAATGTGCGCAGGCGCCCCGGCTGCAAGCGCACCCAATGCGCACGACATTTCAATAAGCAGGGCGGTCTTGCGCCTGATGCGCAACAGGTACGTACGCATGGTCTGTTCCAGCGAAAACAGGTCCCGAATCTGTTCGATCTCGCCCAGACACATCCGTTCAATAGCCGTTGCCAGTGTCTTGTGAATGCGCACATCGTCGATATTGGACAGTGTGGACAGTGCTCGCGCAAAGATAAAGTCTCCGGTGTACATCGCAACGCGATTCCCAAAGCGGGCTTTTACCGTGGGCATGCCTCGCCTCGTATCCGCATTGTCGATCACATCGTCGTGCACCAGCGTTGCCATGTGAATGAGTTCCAGCCCCACCGCAACATGGGCCAGACGATTGCGGTCATACTGCCCAAATGTTCCTGCAAGCAACACAAATACAGGCCGGAGTCTTTTCCCTCCCGCATTGAGAAGATGCACAGCTGCATCTTCCAAAACCTGTTCCCTGGAGCGTAGCTGAACTCGCAATTGATCTTCCACATAGGCGAGATCAGCTTCCAGGTTCGCATACAATTCCGCCACGATCACGTTGTCTTCTTCACCCTTTACTCCCTGCCCGCGGCAAAATCGGGTCAGTCAGGCTTTGCGCCCCATGTGAAGCGCGCAAATGCCGCCTGTTAAAGCGTAGTGGTCCACTTGTTCCAACCCCGCATCCGCAAACAGCGCGGCCAGAGTGATCCGATCCGGAAAATCGATCAGAGACTCGGGCAACCAGCGATACGGTTCCGCCTTGCCCACGGCCAGTCGCCCTATGAGCGGCAGGATGCGGTTAAAGTAAAAATAGTACAGAGCCCGAAACGCGGGTGCGGTGGGCTTGGACAGTTCCAGCGATACGACAAGACCGCCCGGTTTTACGACGCGTCTCATTTCCTGAAGAACTTGGGGAACATCGGGAACGTTGCGCAGGCCAAATCCGATGGTTGCATAATCGAACGAATTGTCCGCGTAAGGGAGCGCCATCGCATTGCCGCGAATCAATTCCACACGACCGTCGACATGCTCTCTGACCAACTTTGGCTCAGCCACATCAAGCATCTCCTGGCAGAAATCCAGCCCGATCACCTGACCTTCTGGACCTGCCGCCTTTGCCAGGGCAATCGCCCAGTCCCCTGTGCCTGTGGCCACATCAAGACAGTGGGCGCCGTGTTTCACCTGCATCTTTTTCAGCGCGAATTTTCGCCAGAATTTGTGCTGATTGAAACTCAAGACAGAGTTCATGATATCGTACCGTCCGGCAATATGCGAAAATACATCGTGAACGAAATCGGTATGAACCCGGGCATTACTCTGAGCCAATCGAATCAGCCTCCTTCCACCGCTTTTGTACTGGCAACGGAAGTCTCTGCATAAGTAAAAAGCAGTTGGATCTGTGTCCACGCGTCTGCGCCAAACAGTTCTGAACTCGCTTCCCGCAGCCGCGACAACGCTTCATGAAAACCGCCCTGCACCCGTTCCGGCACGCCGAATCTCGCCTGTTGACCCAGACGGCTTGCGATTGCCATCTCTTCATCCCATACAGCCGCTGCAACGGCGAGGTCTATAAACAACACTACCCGCTCTTCGGGGAGAAAGATTTCGCATAGAGTATGCAGCAACGCACCGTGAATGGTTTCACCATGACGCAGATATTCCAGATCGGTGTGCAGGTTGCTCTGACGCGCCAGGTGGCGTGACATCTTCGCTTCATTGATCGCTGCAATGGCCTTGGCAAACAGGTTTATGGCGCTCACATGGCCGACTTCAGCCAAAACCTTGTAAAACAGGCTGCTCAGATAATCGCCGCCAAGAATCGTCAACTGCCGCCGTTCCAGTGCGGGAACGGCACCCTCCTCAATCGTTTCATGCAGACACAGGCCATGATAGATCATCATCATGGCGGCCAACAGGCGACTGCGGACTTCGTCAGCCAATCCAGCCCTGGAAGTGGCCAGAGCCCCCAGCAACAACTGCAGTTGCGACAATGCGGGAAGCACCAGCGCGTCCTTCAGAACCTGCTGTTCCATCATGCGTTCGATAATAGATCGCAATTCCTGTAGGCGCAGGCGGTCATCCAGGCTTTTATTGTACGGATATGCAGCCAACCTGTTCCATCTCCCGCTGATACTGTATCACAATTCACATACATAGGCGCGTTCATTATATCACATTCCCGAAAGTCTCAAATACGACTCAACTATGCAACAACGGTTCCTATCACTCTTCTGTGTCAATTGTGCCATGTTTTGTGTAGATCACAGCCGGTCCGCGAACCTTGATGGCGGACGTATATTCCGTAAACTGACAGAGCATGACCTCCCCTTTATCAAGTTTTTCGAGATGGTTGAATTTTGTTTCCTGACCGCGCGTGAGACCGATAACCTGAACACCGCCCACCTTTGCCCTGATCACCACATAGTCTTCGGACATTTTGCGGTTCTCCCCTTCACTTGGCTTACTGGCTGCTGCACTCTGCAACAGTCGTTCTCGTAAAAGCGGCAAAAAAAATCGGCCCGTGTTGGACAGGCCAATACTTTGGTCGGAATGCCGGGATTCGAACCCGGGACCTCTACCTCCCCAAGGTAGCGCGCTACCAGGCTGCGCTACATCCCGTCACCTGCGAATGGACTAAAGTATAGCAGGCGACGGGATGACTTGCAAGTGCGAATAAAACGTCGAAACAGAGTGAAGATGCGCGTAATTTCTCATTTCCTTGGCAATTTCCGCTGTTTCTCCAGAGTGCGCAATTCCACTCGCCGAATCTTTCCGCTGGTTGTTTTGGGCAACTGATCGACAAATTCAATTTCGCGGGGATATTTATAGGGCGCAGTCGTTGCCTTCACATGTTCTTGCAGATCCGACACCAGCTCCGGGAGTGGGGCAGACCCATCCTTTAGCACGACAAACGCCTTTACGATGTGGCCGCGCTCTTCGTCGGGACTGGCCACAGCGGCGCATTCGGCCACGGCAGGATGGCGAACGAGAGCATCCTCGACCTCAAATGGTCCAATCGTATATCCTGCGCTGATGATCATGTCGTCAGCGCGCCCCTCAAACCACAGATAGCCGTCCTCATCATAGCGCCCCAGATCGCCTGTGACGTAATAATCCCCTCGAAATGCGCGCTCTGTACGTTCCGGATCATACAGATATTCGCGAAATAGCGTAGGCGCCGTCTTCTTCACAGCGATATCGCCCACCTCGCCCACCCCGAGCGGCCGCCCATCTTCATCAATTACCGCCACCTCATGCAGTGGAGAAGGTTTCCCCATGGAACCGGGTTTGACGGACATGCCTGTCTGCGTAGACACCAGCAGGGAATTCTCGGTTTGACCGTATCCATCTCTCACGTAAACCCCGCAGCGATTCAAAAAAGCGGCGATGACTTCCCGGTTGAGCGGTTCCCCGGCGCTGACTGCACTGCGCAGTGCAACCGGTTTCCACTGAGACATGTGCGGCGATTTTGCCATCAGCCTGTACTCCGTCGGCGTCGCGCAAAGGAGAGCGATCGGATACGCCTCCAGCAGTTTCAGGTAACGTTCCGGATCGAATTTTCCCGTATAGACAAACGCTGTTCCACCCTTTCCGAGGATCGAGACAAACGGACTCCAGATCCATTTTGCCCAACCGGGTCCTGCGGTCGCCCACGCCCACTCGCCTGGGCTCACATCGAACCAGTGCGTAGCCGCGTTGGCGATATGCGCCCTTGGCCATCCGTGAACATGGACGACTCCCTTCGGACCTCCTGTGGTGCCGGACGTATACGAGACAAACGCCATCTCATCCACAGACGTTTTGGCAGGCGCCACTACGTCGGCAACTGTTACAGAGGTCAGCAACTCGTGGTAGGTGTGAAACCCTGTGCGCGGCTCACCCACAACGATCAGGGTGATGTTGGCGTCGTCCGCGACTGCTTTGGCGACTTCATCGGCCACATGCGCAGCCACGATAATCGCCTTCACCTGAGCGTGTCTCACTCTGTAGGCGATATCGCCAGCCCGCAGCATCTCGGATCCGGGGAGAATGACAGCGCCCAGCCGATTGAGCCCCAGATAGATCGCGTATGCGAAAGCGCCCCGTCCAACCAGAACAAGCACCGGATCGCCAGCCGCCAGCCCTATCTTGGCAAGCGCGGCATGCGCCAAGGCGGCTTGGAGAACCAGTTCGCCATATGTAATCTGGCTTACGCCGCCCTCCTCCTTGACCACAATCGCCAACTGCTCACTGTGTTCTTTTGCAAAGCGCTCTACGGTTTCCGCAAAGTTGTACAGATCAGACACTGCTTTACCCCCTTCTACCAGAAAGACGCGTCTGACAGAATGTATTCGCGTCGATGTGGACACTTTCCTGCCGACCATCGCTTGAATAACTGCAGGGAAAAACTGCCCTGCAACGACTAAAGCAGGCGAAGCTTCCGGATGTTCCGGCGCTCCGCCTGCTTTAGGGATAAATGCGTAAGTGCGCACCCACCCACTTCTAAAGGATAATCGCGATCAGGCCGCCGCTGCCTTCGTTGATGATCCGCTGCAGCGTTTCTCTGAGTTTATACTGCGCATTCTCCGGCATCAGCGACAATTTGCCCGTAATCCCTTCGCGAACGATGGCGGCGAGCGATTTGCCGAAAATGTCCGAGTCCCAGATTTTGAGCGGATTCTCCTCAAAATCCTGCATCAGATACTTGACCAGTTCCTCACTCTGTCTCTCCGTTCCGACAATCGGCGCAAATTCCGACTCCACGTCCACGCGAATCATGTGAATGGAGGGCGCCATGGCTTTGAGCCTCACGCCGAAACGGGAACCCTGGCGTATCAATTCCGGCTCGTCCAGTGTCATCTCTTCAAGCACCGGCGGGGCGATTCCGTATCCTGTCAGTTTGACCATCCGCAACGCTTCCGCAATCTTGTCATATTCACGCTTGGCGTAAGCAAAATCCTTCATCAATTTGAGCAATTGGTCTTTACCGCGAATCTCCACGCCAACCACTTCTGTCAGCACCTGATCGTACAGGTCGTCCGGCGCCGCGAGTTCGATATCGGCGACGCCCCGACCCATGTCGACGCCGCCCAACACAGCTTTGGCAATGAATTCATAGTGCGCAAAGTTGCCCACCACCCGGTCCACATCGCGCAGTCGCCGAATGTCCTGAATCGTTTCCCGTACAGACAATTCATAACTCCGCCTGAGCCAGTGTTCTGGATCAAGCACCATCACCCAACTGGGCAGATTCACATTGACTTCGTGAACAGGAAACTCAAACAACGCTTCCTTGAGGATGATCAAAATGTCTTCCATGCCCATGGTGGCGCATGAAAGAGCCACGACCGGCACATCGTATTTGTCCATCAGTTCGGCGCGCAGAGCTTGCGTTTCAGCGCCATAGGGATGGACGGAGTTTACGACCATGACAAACGGCTTGCCGAGTTCTTTCAGTTCCATGACCACGCGTTCTTCTGCATTGATGTAATTTTCGCGTGGAATCTCGGCAATGGAGCCGTCGGTTGTGATCACAAGACCGATGGTGGAGTGGTCCGCGATAACTTTTCGCGTGCCAATTTCGGCGGCTTCCTGGAAAGGGATCGGATCATCGTACCAGGGTGTAGTTACCATACGCGGACCGTTCTCATCCTCGTAGCCACGAGCGCCGCTGACCGCATAGCCAACACAGTCGACCAGACGGCAGTCGATCGTCAGTCCTTCAGCCACGTTCACACGCGCCGCCTGATTGGGCACAAATTTGGGCTCTGTGGTCATAATGGTGCGACCGGCCGCGCTTTGCGGCAACTCGTCGATGGCGCGCACACGGTCCGCCTCATCGTGAATGCCCGGGAGTACAATGAGTTCCATAAACTTTTTGATAAATGTGGATTTGCCAGTCCTGACTGGACCTACGACACCGAGATAGATATCGCCGCCAGTTCGCTCCGCAATATCCTTGAATACATCGAATCTGTCCACGCTTTTCCCTCCCTAACTTCAAACAAGGCGTAGATGGGAACCATGAAACCAGTGGCTGCGGGCGCCTGACGGCAGCCTGTGCGCAAAGCCCGATTGGACGTTACATATATATGTGATTTGCGTCCGGTTATGCCCGCCGCCGAGCAGTCTCGCTCTGTTCCTACTTGATTTACATGTACGTTCATTTCATAGAAAGTAGAACGCCTGCGCTTGCGAAAATACAAAAACACCCGCAGGCGCTCACGCGCTCTGCGGGGAAAAGTGTGCCTGGTTTGGCGTGCCTGGCCTGCTCTGGCGAGATCGTACCCTGTGCCGCTGCTCAGACACGGCTGCGCCGAACTCGCCTCGGCACAGGGTACGATCTCGCCAGAGCGAGTTTTCATCCTGCTGATGTGGCGCGCAGCGGCGTAGACGATTTATCTGCGCCTTGTCCAGGCGTCCTGGGAGTATTTTTGTTCCAGCAAAACGTGCGCCGCAGTCAACTCCTGATCTGTTGGATTCATAGGAATGAGCGAAACCTCAAGTCCGTCAGAAAATCCATCTGCAAAAGCCGTCGCAGCTTCCTCGTAGGAAACAGTGCGTCCGGTCAACTGCTTTACGCTGACCGCCCGTAAATCGAATTCCGCGCGAATCCGCTCCCGTTCCCTGTCATCGCGAAACAGAAGTACGTCAAACAGGTCGTCTGGTTCCAGGTCGAGCAGCAGCGCCCCATGCTGCAGCAGACCGCCGTGCGCTCGCACCTGCGCACTGCCGGCTATCTTTTTGCCTTCGACCACCAGTTCATACCAGGAGGGCGAGTCAAAACAGGCTGCCGATCCAAGCGTTGCAAACTTTGCCCGTTCGCTCTCTTCCGCGAGTGAGACAACCTCGGCATGCACGCCCAGGTTGATGAATCCCTTGCGCAAACCGAGTGACAGCAAACGGTATGATTCGACGACAGAGGATCTGGCAAACGGGTGATCCCCTGGCGCCATGACGCTGTATGTAAGTTCGCGATCATGCAATACCGCGCGCCCGCCGGTCATGCGACGAACGATGTCAAACCCGCGCGAGCGCACTTTTGCACTGTCAATGTCGCGATCGATGCGCTGAAAGTAGCCAATCGAAATTGTCGGCGCATCCCATGCGTAAAAGCGAATGGTGGGCAGGCTCTCCCCTTTGGCCACCTGCATTAGAATCGCTTCGTCAAGAGCCATATTGAACGCGCCAGACGCGCGGCCAGTGTTCAGCAACCGGAACAGCGGTTTGTCTGCCATCGGCCTATTCTGCAGTCTGAGCCTTGTACTCCGCTGCGGAAAGCAATCCTTCCCTACTGTCCGAAGACAGTTGCACGACGATCATCCAACCGCCTGCATAAGGCTCTTCGTTCACTTTTTCCGGCGCATCGGTAAGCTCTTCATTGACTTTAATCACTTTGCCGGTTACCGGCGCATACAGATCCGACACTGTTTTCACTGACTCAACAGTACCGAACGTTTCCCCTCTTCGAATCTCCGAACCAACTTCGGGGAGTTCCACAAATACAATGTCGCCCAGTTCGCTTTGGGCAAAATCAGTGATGCCGATATGCACGTTCTGTTCTTCAAAGCGAACCCATTCGTGTTCTTTTGTATAGAACAGTTCTTCCGGTGTATTGCTCATACAGTGTGTCAACCCCCTGATTGTATATAATAATTTATTGTACCATGGTCCTAATCATATTCCCAACTCGCTGTTGAATCCTGAACGTATTCCTCCATCTCATGGGTTCGCGTACGGCCCATGAGATCCTCCACGGCGTCCTCAGGAGGCTTCCCCTGAAACAGGATGGCGCCGATCGCACTGGCGATGGGCATTGGCACATTCTCCTGCGCCGCCAGTTCCAGGGCAACCTGGGTGGTTCGTATTCCTTCGACTGCCATCCCGACACGCAAAAGAGCATCCTGAAGCGGCACTCCTTTGCCAAGCAGAAATCCCGTGTTCCAATTGCGGCTATGCCGACTTGTGCATGTCACAATCAGATCCCCTACACCTGTCAGCCCTGAAAATGTACTGAACGCGGCGCCCAGGCGTACGCCAAGGCGCGCAATCTCCACGAGACCCCGTGTCATAATCGCGGCTCGGGCATTATCGCCAAACGAGAGTCCGTCCGAGATTCCGCACCCCAGCGCGATGATGTTCTTCAGCGCGCCGCCGAGTTCAGAACCGATCACGTCAGGATTTGTGTACAGACGCAGTGCGCGATTCATCAGTGTATCCTGTACATATTCGGCTGTGCTGCGCGCGCAACTGGCGACGACAAGGGTCGTTGGCATACTGCGGCAGACTTCTTCTGCGTGGCTTGGTCCAGTCAAAATCGCCAACTGGCGGCGTTCGAGATCTGGCAATTCCTGCAGGATGACATCCGACATGCGCAGGCGCGTGCCCGTTTCAAGTCCCTTTGTTGCGTGCGCCACCACGGTTTTTTGCGCCAGACGCGCGGGCAGCATGCGACATGTTTCCCGCATGGCGTGAGAAGGAACGGCCATCAGCACGAGATCGGCGTTCGCCGCTGCATCGTGGCGTGTCGTCGCAACAAGCCGCGACCCGAGGTCCACACCGGGCAGATACCGTTCATTGCGGTGTGTCGCATTGATTTCATCCGCGACCTCCTGGCGTCTGGCCACCAGATTCGCAGTGTGGCCATTCGCCGCGACCACCGCAGCCAGAGCAGAACCAAAACTGCCCGCTCCGACCACGGTCACCGTACGTCTGTCAATACGCTGTTCTCCACCCATGCGCCAAACTCCGTTCTGCATTCTGCTAATCTAGGGGAACTGTTAAATATATACAGTTGTCTCGTTACCGGGAGAAAATCCGATGTTCAGATCCCTCGATAAGTCTCCTGATATTGCCGCGGTGGCGCCAGTACATCATGATCAGGACCGCAACAGTGACCCAGATATACAGTGCGGGCGTATGGAAGGCGATCTGGAAAATAGGAGTCAGTGTAACAAATACAAGCGCCGCCAACGATACATAGCGGGTGACGATAAGCAGCGCAATGGCGACGAGTCCCGCATACAGCGCAGGCGGAAAGCTGAGTGTCGCGAGCACTCCGATGGCGGTGGCGACGCCTTTACCGCCGCGAAAGTTGAAGTAAATGGGCCAGTTATGGCCGATTATGGCGGCCAGTCCTGACAGCGCCATCGCAATGGTGGAACCGTTTGTAGCGAGATGGGCAAAGGCGATCGCAAGTACGCCTTTGACGATATCCGCAATCAGCACGATGACGCCAAGCCGCAATCCGAGAACGCGCAAAGTATTGGCGGCTCCCGCGTTGCCGCTTCCGTAGTTGCGAATATCGACGCCTGTAGCAACCTTGCCGGCAATGAAACTGCTGCTGATCGATCCCAGCAGATACGCAAACAAGATACTTACGACTGGCATCCATATCCCTCCTGTCAATTCGCTGTCGCACATCCGCCAAGGCGGCCATCGCGCGCCGTACGCAGGGCCATTCGGCTGTCAGCTGCGTGCGCGTATGAGGAGCCGGATCGGGGTGCCGAGAAATCCAAATGATTCGCGCAACTGATTCTCAAGATAACGCTCGTAGGAAAAATGCATCATCTCAGGATTATTGACGAAGACCGCAAACGTCGGCGGTTTGACCGCGACTTGCGTGGCATAGAGAATTTTCAGCCTGCGACCTTTATCGGTAGGCGGCGGCACGATCGCGATCGCTTCCTGAATCACCGTGTTGACCGTTGAGGTGGCGATACGCTGCGCATGGTTGTCAGCCGCTTCTGCCGCAATCTCCAGCACACGGCTCACGCGACGTCCGGTTTTGGCCGACACAAAGACGATAGGCGCCCACGGCATGAATGGGAAATGGGAACGAATCCGCTGTTCAAATTCCTGCGCGGTCTTTCCGTCTTTTTCAACCGCGTCCCACTTGTTGACAGCGATCACGATTGCCTTCCCCGCATCCAGCGCGTACCCGACGACGCGTTTATCCTGCTCGATAATCCCCGCTTCGCCATCCATTACCAGCACGGCGACGTCACAGCGTTCAATTGCGCGCAACGCGCGCAGCACACTGTATTTTTCTGTTGCTTCGTATACTTTACCACGTTTTCTCATGCCTGCGGTATCGATTAATAGAAACGATTGGTCGCCCAAGACGAGCGGTGTGTCGACGGCATCCCGGGTCGTGCCCGCCTGGGCGCTGACAAGAACCCGATCTTCTCCGAGAAGAGTGTTGATCAGCGATGATTTGCCGACGTTCGGACGGCCGATCACCGCCACTTTAATGGACTCATCCTCATCGTCCGTCGCGTCTTCTGGCGCCGGGAAATTATCGTACACGGCGTCCAGAAGATCGCCGATGCCGATGCCGTGTTCGGCGGAGATGGCAATGGTGTCAGCGAATCCGAACCCATAAAAATCGGCGGCCAGCGCCAGACGTCCGGGATTGTCGAGTTTATTGACCGCGATGACCACCGGTTTTCTGGAACGCCTGAGCAGATCGGCCACTTCTTCATCTGCGCCAGTCGAGCCCACGGTTCCATCGACAACAAACACGATGACCTGCGCTTCGTCGATTGCCAACTCCACCTGAGCGCGAATACGGTCGCGAATCTCGTCGATATGACCCATTTCAAGTCCACCTGTATCGATCACCCGAAACGAACGCGCTCGCCAATCGGCGGCCGCATATATGCGGTCGCGGGTTATGCCCGGTCGGTCTTCCACGATGGCTATTCGTGAACCTGCAATCCGGTTGAACAGTGTCGACTTCCCCACATTTGGGCTGCCTACAATCGCCATAACGGGTGCCGCCAACGTATCTCATCCCTCATATGCTATGACTTCTACTGAAAAGCCGACGCGTCAACTGACGCCTGTCGATTCCAGGGTCTTCTCGTACCGTCTGCGCACAGGCAGTTCGCTGATCTGACCCAGAGCGCCGTATACCAAACCGCTGGCCGTCGGAGGAACCACAAGAATCGGAATGTCCAGTTCCCTTCGCACCCGGTCCACGTCAAGATCGTCAAGAAACACATCGCGATCGTCTTTCAGCATGACATCCGGTATGAGCAGCACGTCAGCCCGCAATTGCGTGTTCAGTTGCTCAATAATGTCGCGACCGGTGATCAGTCCGGTGACAGTCACCTGATCGCCGTAAAAGTTATTTACAATGCGATGGACATGGATGCTCAGTCCCGGTATCTGTTGCAAAGAAACGGCCGCTTCCTGGATGACCTGATAGGCGGATGCGCCTGTCACCACCGCCACACGACGCGGAAACGGCAACAGTTTGGGCAATTTGTAACGCAGTCCATTGAATTCATCCAAAAAAGTGCGCAGGAGACCCACTCCGTTCTCAATCTGCGCAAACTCATCATAATAGAGTGCGGATGGTACGGAAACATCGCCCAATACATAAAATTCATCAGCCGCGTGAACGAAATTCGCGCCCAACTGTGGACGCAGACGATCCTGCCAAAGCGTCACCTGTTCGGTGACTGCGCGTGCCTCCTGAGAAGTGCAGTTGCGCAGCTCGGCGAGCCCCCTGCGATGCTTCGTGAGTCCTACCGGAACCACCGAGAGCGTGCGAACGGCCGGATAAAACGGCGACAGCTCCAAAATGGTGCGATCCAGTTCGGAACCATCGTTCCAGCCTGGACAAAGAACGATCTGCGTATTCATCTCAATGCCTTCAGAAGCCAGGTAGCGGATCTGTTCGATAATTTCCCCCGACTTGCGATTGCCGAGCATCTGTTCCCGCAACACCGGATTTGTCGTATGCACACTGATATTGAGCGGCGACATCCTGAGCTCGACTATACGCTCCAGCTCTCCGGCGCGCAAATTGGTCAGGGTGACGAAGTTGCCGTGCAGAAACGACAGACGATAATCATCATCCCGCATGTTGAGCGTTTTACGCATGTTCTTGGGAATCTGGTCAACGAAACAGAATACGCACTTGTTGTGGCAGAGCCGCACTTTATCGACAGTCGGATGTTCCCATTCCACGCCTAACGTCTCATCGTATCCCTTGTCAGTCTCGATAACCCATTCTTCACCGTTTTGCTTATGCACTTCAAGTTCAAGATCCTCAGTCGCCAGAGCGAATTGCAGATCGATAACATCCCGGATCGGCTGACCATTGATCGCAACAATGTCATCGCCTGGCTCGATCTGCAATTCCTCGGCCAAGGACCCAGGATGCACATCGCGCACCTTCGGCATAGTAAGCGACCTCCTTACACCATCTAGTCATTATCGCAAGCAGAGTCACATGATGTCAATCAAATCTTGAACTTTTGTCGAAGAGCGTCCCCAAACAGATCGCCGAGTGTGGCATTTCCGTCGTCTGCCTGCTGACCGGAATTCCAGTTTGACGCGGTTGTGCGTTCCGGTCGTTTTTTGGCCTCGCGAATCGACAGCGCCATCCGTTCTTCATCCGGTTTGAATTCGAGAATTTTTACCTGCACCCGCTCGCCGAGCGCAACTGCATCGGCAGGCGTTTCCACGCGCTTGTGAGACAGTTGCGAGATATGGACCAAACCTTCCACCCCGCGGGCAACCTCAACGAAAGCGCCAAACGATGAGAGCCGATTCACGGTGCCTTCCACGATATCGCCGACATGGAACTGGTCGGCTGCGATGCGCCAGGGATTTTCGTGATCAAATTTCATGCTGAGCGACAATTTCCCCGATTCCGGATCAACGCGCAGAATTTTCACCTGCACTTGATCTCCGGGTTTCACGGCTTCTTCAGAACGGTTGATGCGCGACCATGACATCTCGGAAATGTGCAGCAACCCATCAACATCTCCCAAATCGACGAAGGCGCCAAACTTTGTCAACCGCGCCACAGTACCCGCGACGATTTGCCCCTGCGAGAATGCTGTCATCCGGGAGGAGCGGGTCGCCCGTTCACGGATCTCAAGCGCTCGTTTGCGGGAGAGAATAATGCGTCTCTGCTGTTCATCCAGTTCCGTAATGACGACTGGCGCCATTTGCGCCACAAAAGGAGTCAGATTGCTCTGAAAACGCGCATCCACCAGAGAAGCGGGCAAAAACGCGCGCAACCCGTCCACATCAGCGACAAGGCCCCCCTTGACCGCACTCACAATGCGGACCTCAAACACCTCTTCATCCTGCTTTTTGCGGCTCAGTTTTTCCCACGTCTGCGCATCCACCGCCGCTTTTCTGGAGAGCGCTGGCGGCTGTTCTTCGTCACCCAGACTCGTAAGAACAGCGCGTACAGTGTCGCCCACAGAAACAACGCCCATCAGTGAAGGAATCTTCGCTTCCGAATACTCCTGACGGGTCAGAATTCCTTCTGATTTGTAGGCAAAGTCAACATATGCCGCGTGGGCCAGAACGCGTGTCACCGTGCCTTCTACCAGAACGCCTGTGCTAAACTCGTCAGGTTCATCAGTCATCGCTGGAGTCATTTCGAAGTCTGTCATCACGGGTTTCCTCCTCATACGGTCTCAAATACGGTTGCAGTTTGCGTACTGCGTAGAAAAATGCAATCACCACAGGTATGTATAAAATGCCTGCCCACGTCAGTGATAATACATGAAATCGGTAGAGACCACCAATCGTCGCCGCTGATACAAGAATCAGAACTGCGGTCAAGCGCATCCGGCGGACGAAACGCCTGCCCCTGTCCGGGTTCACTTTCATCAGGCGCGCACCGATAAGATGGCTGTACATCCATATGCCCGCCAGGGCGACGAGGCAAAATACGATCAGTTCAATGACTTGCTGCGCCATGTTGGCAGTCCTCCAGCACCGTCCGCATCCGCAGGGCAATCTCTTTCGTGGCAAGAACGGCAGAGCCTTTCTGCGTTCCCTTCGCCTCACCCTGCGAGCCAGAAAACGTGAAGGGTTGGCCAAACGTCAGTCGAACGTGGCCAAAAAGCCTGTATGAACCACAAACTGCGACAGGAACGACAAAGGCGTCAGAGCGGGTCGCGAGGAGTCCAGCGCCGCGCTCCAGACTTTCTACCCGCCCACTCCTGCGCCTGTGCCCCTCCGGGAACATGACGAGCACGCTCCCGGCGGCGAGCACATCAAGCGCCGCCCGGATCGCGCCGCGGTCTCCCGCGCCCCGACGCACCGGAAATGTGTGCAGGGCCCGCAGCAACGCGCCAAATGGCGGGAAGCGAAACAGTTCGTCCTTGGCCATGAAAGAAACGGTTCGCGGAATAAAGCAGCCGATAAACACGGGATCCCAATTGGAAAAATGATTGGAACATATAATAACGGCTCCAGCTTCCGGCACGTTGCTGCGGCCGACCACCTGAATTCGAAACAACATCAACATCAACAGTCTGACCGCAAATCGAGCCAGATAATACACCACTGGACTATTCGGCCCCCTTCTGCGCTGCGCGATAGCGACACAAAGCAATGATCATCTCGACAACTTCGGAGATGGACAACGTGGTGCTGTCCATGATGACGGCGTCGTCGGCCGGTCGCATGGGAGACGCGTCCCGTCCACCGTCCGCTTCATCGCGTTCCCTGAGTACCTGCGCTACATCGTCTTTAGTGCCGGTGTAACCCCGTCGCGCCAACTCTTCAAAGCGGCGGGCGGCGCGCGTATGCAGTGAAGCGGTGAGATAAATCTTGACGTCCGCGTTTGGCAGAACATGAGTGCCTATGTCGCGTCCGTCCATCACCACTCCCCTGCTCTCCAGAACGATCGCCCGCTGCCGCAAAACGAGACGTTCCCTGACCTGTGGATGCGCCGCTACCACAGACACAAGCGCGCCCACTTCGGCAGACCTTATATCGTGAGTGGCGTCCCGATCGTCCAGATACACTCTCTGCCCATCATCAAGTGGAACAAAGCGAAGCGATAACGAAGAAGCTATAGTTGCCAGTGCCGATTCATCCTGAAATGATACACCCTGTTGTATAGCACATAGCGTGACACTCCGATACATGGCGCCGGTGTCGATATAGGGAACTGCCAACCGATTCGCTACGGTTTGGGCAACAGTACTCTTTCCTGCGCCAGCCGGTCCGTCGATGGCGATTTGCATATTCACTGGAAAAATTCGTCTCCTCGCGCCTTGCAGCGCCTTTATAGCTATTGCTCAAGGCCTTTTGTACGCAACTCAATCTGTCTTTTGAAGGCAAACTGGACGATGCGCTGCTGGGCGGTGTTGGCTATCTCCGTAAAACGAATCGCCAGCAGTGGAACCACACGGCCTTCCCGAGTCAATCGCCGCACAATCACTGCCTTGGCCGAAATGGGCGGGGTGCTGATAGTCTCGCCAGGGAGAGTAAATTTTACAGTAACGGTGTCGCCTGACTGTAACGGATAATCTCCTTCTGGATAAAATGACATGCCGCCGCCGCTGATATCCTGAGTCATACCCTTGCCGCTGATCAGCGCAGGCGGTTCATCTCTCATGATGAGCAGAAAATTGATGCTGATGCCCACATGCACTCGGACGAAGGAGCGGCGCTGAACCCTCACGATGTCGGCGGGTTTAGGGCGGACAATCGCGTACGCGGCCAGTTTTCCGACGTACAGACGCTGCGTGGCGACGGTCTCAAACTGGTAGAGCGCTCCTGCGCCGTCGCGATATGTCACCCGTACATCAGCCCCGTCAGCGATGTCGAGCCGTCGATGAGATTCCTGTTCCAACGGTTCGTCCACGTAAAGCGTCTGCTCCGCAATATCGAGCAGACGAGCGTGACCGCGTCCCTCTGGGGATATTCGGTCAACATACAGCCGCTGTCCAATTCTCGGCAACGACATAACCCTTCACCTCACCCTGCCATGATTATAGCTTTGTTTGCACATACTTAAAAGGGAGATCAGTCACTGATCTCCCTAATTTATTGTGCGCAGCAGGTTGCTCTCCCATTTTGCCCGCAATACTGTGTCTCTCTGGAGATGATTTCAGAGTTTCTCAAGTTCGGACTTGTTCAGCTTGTCCACCGACACAACCGCGCCGCTGTGGGCATTGACGCAGACCTCGAACGCGGTTGCGCCGCTCGCGCCCATGAACTCATAGACAAGAATCGCCTGTTGTCCACTCGGTTCCAGGATAGCCAGACGCGATTGCCGGACGGTAAAGCCTGCGCTCAGACTGCGCTGTGCCTGACCCGCGCTGATGGTCGGTTGAAGCAAGATCTGAGGGGTGTTTGCACCGATCATGCTGCTGGCGTCAAACCCCGTCACGTTTCCATTGCCCAGATTGACTTTGACCAGAATCGGGCGTGACTCACGCGCCACAAATCCGGTCATCGGCACGTATGTGTAGGTGCCGCTATTGCCATAGTATGTCTGGCTCTTCAGCACTACGTTTTCATAGCCATGGGTCTGCAAGAAGCGATCAGCCTGGCTGAGCCCCTGACTGACGGTGTAGCGTGTCGGACCCGCCATCGACTCATTGGATGTCATCCACAGCACCTGGCCCGCATGCAGAGCCAGCCCGACCGACGTCCGCACACGGCCGCGCTGATGCAGCGTCACCAAGTAGCCAGGTGTGTCAAAACCTGGTCCAAGGCGTACTGCAGTCGCTGGTACATTGGCGGCGGCGCCCACAAAGGCGCGTGCGCGTACAAGCGCCTGCGCACTTGTGATCGCGCTGGACTGTACCTGTGTCGATCCTGTTCCGGCTACGGCTGATGGCTGCGCTGCAGATCGTTTGGAGAGAGTATCCAGGGCCCAAAACCGTTTGGTCAGTGTCGACGGCTGGCTCACGGCGACGTCAGCGCCTGTCGTTACAAAAGAAGCGGGAGAGTGCATGAATTCACTCTGCAGCGACCGTGTCGCCCTTTCCAGCCGCGTCGCCTCTGCGTACAGTTGCCGCACCGCTTTTTGCTCCGGGGCTGTAAGCTTTGTGCCATTGGCGTGAACGCCAGTCAGGTTGTCTGCTGTCGAGATCACATGTTCCAGAAAGCTTGTGATCGCGCCGCTTCCCGAAAGAACGCTTGGGAGACGATTGCTGTTCGTCTGACCGTTCGCCGCATAGCGCGCCGCCAGATGCAATTTTTCACTCACCATGGAAGGCGATGTGGTGACTTGCGCGCTCGCCAGCGCATCCTGCATTTCGTCGATATCATAGACCATGCCATGGAAGGCCGATTGGTAATTGGTCTCCAGTTTAACAAGAGACGCGGAGCGCAACTGATGTTCATTGAAACCGTAGAGAAGTGCGCCAGCCAGTCCTAATACAAGTGCCGGTATTGCCCATCCGGGCCACGTACGGTTCACCATTGCCACCTCCTATCCCGAAAAATCGCCGTAGGCGAATTTTTCATCCCAGCTGTTTTTGGCACGAAGCGCCATGGGTGCCTACTTAGCGAATACATGATTGCCAATGCGCAGCATGACTGGCTGCGACCAGATCCAGCTGGATGTCGCAGTGGAAGGATTCCAGTAGTAAAGCGCGCCGTGAGTTGGATCCCAGCCGTGCACGGCATCCATGACCGCCTGAACGTTCTCTTTGTGTAAACCAAGCCACGCCTGACCATTAGAGATTGATGTAAACGCTCCCGGCTGGTAGATGATGGCTGGAATCGAGTGTGGGAATTTGCTGCTGTGACAGCGGTTCAGAATCACAGCCGCCACCGCAACCTGACCATCTAGCGGCTGATTTCTGGCTTCCCCGTAGACAACATGCGCCATCAGGTTGATGTCGTTGCTGGATATTCCCCCTGTTCCGGCGCTGGTTGCGTTTGCTGGTCCAGAACTGGCGGCAGCGCCCGTTGATCCGGTTGCTCCCGCGCCAGGCGAAGCTGTCGCCCCCCCCTGGACAGCAGTTGCACTGTTATGGCCAGCATATCCAACATGTCCAAGACCACCGCCAGACCAGTTCAGCGTTGCTTTTTTCAGCATGGCCCAGGTTGATTGGTTGGTCAGTCCCGTGATGGGCATGCCAAAGGCGTATTGAAAATCGCGCACTGCCCAATACGTCTGCCATGTATAGAGACCACTCAGGCCGCCATGATAATATCCCAGGAAGTATAATCGATTCTGAAGTTGGGCGACTGCCGGACCCTGACTGCCAGCAATCAGATTCGGTTCCGCAGCAGCCTGCGCCATCCCGGACTTACAAGGCAACGCGGCCAACACACATAGAGTCAAAACGGCGGCGGCGATCTGTGTGGTACGCTGCATGGAAACCCCCCCTGCCCGCGTGAATACGCGCGTGAATTGTTGCTTGCGTGTAGTGTTCGCCAGAGGGCGCAGCATTATGTAAGACCGACAAAGAGCGGTGGAATCCCACATAGCACAGGGGGTCCACCGCTCTTTGTCGGTAATTCTGTTTGCTTCCATATCAGGCCAGGGTCTCAATATCAAATTCACGATCATTATCACACAAGCATCGTCGAAACCCAGTCTCCACATGCCCGCGCATATCGCGGACACCTCGCAGGATGAACACTTCCCCGCATTTACGGCAACGGATGTGAATCTTCACCCGACCGCTCGGGGTCTCGAGTTCGCCATTCGATTCTTGCAAAGTCACGGATTCAGAACGCATCGTCCCCTACCCTCCTACTTGCCACGTTCGTCGTTTCCAGTATGCGCCGTCTCTGCCGTTACTCATACCCAACCGCGCAGTTCCACTGCTTCCGCCATGCGTCGCACACCCATCATATAGGCGGCCAGCCGCATGTCGATTTTGCGCGCCTGGGAGGTCATGTAGACCATTTCAAACGACCTGACCATCAGCTCTTCAAGACGCGTGGCAACTTCTGTTTCAGTCCAGTAATACCCCTGATTGTTCTGCACCCATTCAAAATACGAAACAATCACACCGCCTGAATTGCCCAGGACATCCGGTACGAGCAGCACATCGCGCTCTGTGAGCAGCCGGGTCGCCTCCATTGTCGTTGGACCGTTCGCCGCTTCCACCACGATCTTTGCTTTAATATCATTGGCATTGGCCAGCGTGATCTGGTTTTCAATAGCGGCGGGAACAAGAATATCACAGTCCAGTTCCAGCAGTTCTTTATTGGAAATCGTGCTTTTAAACAGTTTTGTGACAGTGCCAAACGAATCGCGACGCTCCAGAAGCGAATCGATGTCCAGTCCGTGTTCATCGTATAACGCTCCATACGCATCCGAAATGGCAATGACTCTCGCTCCGGCGTCATGCATGAATTTGGCGAGATAACTGCCCGCATTCCCAAAGCCCTGAACAACGACCCGACTTCCTTCAAGGGCAAGCCCTTTAACCCTGGCCGCTTCCCGTATACAGATCGCCACACCACGCGCGGTGGAAGTGTCTCTACCCAATGAACCACCCAACGCGAGCGGCTTTCCTGTGATGAAGTTCGGGGAATCGAATTCCCGGATACGGCTGTATTCGTCCATCATCCAGGCCATTACTTGGGAATTCGTCATTACATCAGGCGCCGGAATATCCTTGGACGGTCCGACAATCTGGCTGATGGCGCGCACGTATCCGCGGGCCAAGCGCTCCTGCTCGCGAAACGACATCTCCCGCGGATCACAGACCACGCCTCCCTTTGCGCCGCCGTAGGGGAGGTTCGCTATTCCGCATTTGACACTCATCCAGATCGAGAGCGCCTTGATTTCGTCTTCCGTTACATCGGGATGAAAGCGAATGCCTCCCTTGGTTGGACCAACCGCATCATTGTGTTGAGCGCGATAGCCGGTAAATACCCTGACATTTCCATCGTCCATTCGAACCGGAATGCGAACTGTGAGAACACGAATCGGTTCCTTCAACAATTCATACATTTCAGGGCCATAGCCAAGCCTTGTGATCGCTTCTCTGATCACGGTCTGTGTACTTGTGAGCACATTCAAATTCTCCGAAGAGGCATCGCTCTGCGACATGATTTCGCCACCTTTTAAGATTCCAGCACGACAAGTCCGCATTTCATGGACAGTATAACAGCCCAATTGAAAATTGGTCAAATCTGTTTCGCTGCTCCCTGTTGCAGGACACACTGTCTAATCAATACATCTTGCTTCGCCGATAGGCCCGCTGGATGAGCGAATCAAGAAAAGCGCCGAAGGTGACGCCGCTGTACCTCGCTGCATCAGGAACCAGACTTGTACTCGTCATGCCTGGAAGAGTGTTGACTTCGAGTAATACCGGTCCTTCGCGGCCAATGATAAAATCCACACGCGCATAGTCTTGACACCCCACGAAGCGATATGCGTCAATGGCCATCTGCCGAGCTCTAAGCAGCAGTTCTTCATTCAGTCGGGCCGGGATGATGTGCTGACTGCCGCCTGCTTTGTACTTGGAGTCGTAATCGTACAGTTCCGCCTTTGGCACAATTTCGATCACGCCGAGAACATGCGGATCAGAAGCGTCGCCAGTGACGGCCACCGTTACTTCCATGCCCGCGATGTACTGCTCGGCGATCACCTGTTCATCATACTGTAATGCGGATTGCAGTCCAAGCAGCCCTTCCGCCTGGTTGTGGGCCAACGTCAGACCGAACGTGGAACCCTCGCGGTTCGGTTTGACGACGTAGGGCCAACCAAGTACATTGCCAAGCTGGAAAGCATCCAGTTCAGAAGGTTCCTGCTCGCCCCGCGTGATGACCACATCGCGGGCGACGGTGATACCGCAGTTCTCCAGGAAACGCTTTGTCCGTATTTTATCAATGGCCAGCGCACTGGCCAAAACACCCGACCCAACGTATGGGTACCCAAGCACTTCCAGGGCGCCCTGTACAGTGCCGTCTTCACCAAGTCGGCCGTGCAGGCCGATGAACACGATGTCTGGATGAAACGAACGCAGTTCATCGAAAAATGTCTCAGTAAGGTCAATACCCTGCACTTCGTATCCGAATTCGAGCAGCGCCTCAATCACCTGTGACCCGGACATGAGCGAGACTTCCCGTTCGGCTGATCTGCCTCCGTAAATGACTGCCACTTTCATGCCAACGCCTTCTCTCGCCAGGTTTTACGAATTCCCCAAGACTTCCAGCATGCGGACAAGGTAACTGATGGGCCACACATACGCGAACGATTCGTCGACAATCCGAAATTCACTGTCGTGCGTGACGCCGCTCGTTCCCCCCACAAACAGTTGCAGCGTTGGCGCCTGCTGACTGACATCGCCAAGATCTGTGGCCCCAGGCAGTTCTGTCAGTTGTTTAACCGTTATGGAGGATGTCATGTCAGCCAGAACAGCCTGAGCGCGCCCGGACAGATCCGGGTCCTGCACAAGCGGCCCGTACCGCACAACCAACTCGACAGGCATCCCAAACATCTTCGCCAGTTGCCGCTCCAAAGCGCGCGCATCCTCCTGCGACACGCGGCTGCCAGGCGCTGTCTCCAGCCACAAATCGATGTCTGCGCTTCCTCTTTTATATGTATGATGGGCACAGCTGGAACGCAGGATCAGCGCGGCCGCAGCGGCTGCCTTCTGGGCGATGTTTTCCAGTTGCAACGATTCAGGCCACTCCCTGGACAGGAGTTCCGGCGCTGGCGTCATGCGTAACCAGATTCCACCGCGAATGTGGTCCACCACAATCGCGACCCGTTCTGGCGCGTCATCCGCGAGATGCGTGCTGAGTATGGCCGTGGCGTCCGCAAAAACACCTGCCGCTAATAGTTGCTGTTTTCCTGGAACAAAGGGAATCGGCCACTGAGGGTCAAAGGCGGGTCGGCATTCTTCTGCGGAACAGCCAATAATGCGCAGAGCTACGCCGCTTGGGAGGGCGTCAGAGTCACGGGCCAGCAGCATGGCTAAACCGAGAGCATGAACCGACTGCGCGTGATGTCCACACAAATGCCGCCAGATCAGATTCCCGCATTTCTGCACGCCAACAGCGTCGAGATCGGCTGTTACAATGACTTTCTTTGCCGCCTGGTCATAATCGCCGAGCGTGATGACGGGCGTCGTGCCTTCAAAAAGCACTTCAAACGTCAGACCATAGGCGCGGGCGACGCGCTCCCATACAGCGATTGTGCGCGTTTCTTCATAGCCAGGCTCAGCGAGTTCCTGGAGTTCGCGCGCAAGAGCAATCAATTCTGCCTCCAACCGCTCCAGTCTGGGTGGCAACAGTGGCGGATGCGCCAAGACAACCGTCCTCTCTTCGGGAATTACAGCCGCTCGCGCAAAAAATGGCGGTCTATGAGTTCCAGCGCGTTGCCGTCTGCTATGCGTTTTCCATACTCGTCAAGCATCGCCTGTGTGACCGTTGTCAGTTCCCCGTATTCATGCAGCATGGACCACAGGGTGTCGTAATCATTTTCTGGAACAGTCTCGTCGTCAAATGAAAGATGGTAAAGCCCCTTATAGTGGTATAACGAACAGTCGACGGGGCATACTTCAAGAATCGTATAGGCCACCCGCACGACATCTTCGAAATCAGAAAAAGCAAACACAAATGACCCAAACGGATCAGAGGTTGTCTCATCCGATTCCGCAGGTTCTGTTTGACCGCCTGGGGGTAAACTGGGCACTTGTGTGACGATCAGCACAACTCCTTCTGTGGGCATGGTAAATGCTTCGACAGCGATGGGGCCAACGATCTCAAAACCGACTTCCGTATAGGCCACTTCCATCATGTCCCAAAACAGTTCCTGGACCTTTTTCCCATTCTGCCACATTTCTTCTTTGTCAATGCCACGCGCTTCAAGGTCCTCGTAACTAATGGAGATACGCAACTTGTTTCTTGCTATCTTCTCAACCCTCATCGAGTTCCCGTCCTTTCCAGGAGAGCGCTGCATCCCATAATCATTGCGCGTCGACTGAAAGCGATGAGTCAGTTGTCACGCACAGTTTAGCTTTCCTGTAATGATACTCACAATCGGGCAATTACGCTAGTGGTAAATACACGGTTTTGATACCGATTTTTAGCACGCTGGGTCGTTCTTGCGCTACTTCTCTCAGAGCGCACCCTGTTCAAGCCAGTTTGCAAACATCCTTGCATACCTGCATGTAATGGCAAACAGATCCTCTTCGCGGACGCATTCGCACCCTTCATACGCGTGATCTTCCTGTCCTGGCAGCAGCGGTCCGAAAGAAACTCCGCGAACGTGTTCCGGAAAACGCGACAAAGAACCGCGATCGCCTGCTGTTCCAGTCTCTTGGCCAGCTTCTGCGGCAGCGGCCAGCGCGTCATCGAGAAGACCGCGCAGGCGGTTTGACACACGTTCTTTGCGTCCCCGCAAGAGCACCCTTGGCTGTACGGATCCTCCGCGTAAAAAACGACTGCGCAGATCGTCCAGAATGGCGGATGGATCAACTTCCCATGACAGCCGCGCTGCGCAACGCAGTTCGACGCAGTCCCCGCCAATCGCCAACTGACCCACACTCCAGCCCGGTCCTCCGCTGTGACCCGTGCGGTACTTCCCGCGCGCGTCAAATGTTTTGGCGATCCATTGGTACGCGTACTGTCCGTACACTGGCAGCCGCGAACACAGCAGCGCCAGATGGTAAAGAGCATTGTCTGCGCGACCGGGATCGCTCGCATGACCACTCCTGCCGCTGGCCACCATGCGCAGGCCAAGCCTGTCGCGCTGCGGATAGGGCGTCACGGAAATGGGCAAATCCAGGGCAGTGATCACGGCCTCAATATCACGCAGAACCGCCCCTTCGCAGAGCGGTTCTGGATACAGACTGGCGACGGCCACATCCGGAACAATGTCGGAACGTACGCCCGCCATTTCCCAATGCAATTCATATCGTTGCGCGCTCCTGCCCGCCTGCGTCTGCAAACGCGGCGAATCGCCCGTTTCCCGGACGGGAATTTTGATCTCCACATCAAGCCAGCCCGGAAGAGTGCTCCCTGTGTCAGAAAAAGCGCCATTGACGAGGATACAGGGTTCGGCAAAGAGAGACCTGCAAGCCGTCCCCGAAAAACAGCGACCGCCAGCTTCGGCGTCTGCGCCAAAAACGATCCGCAGCGCGGCGGAGGTCTGTGCGTCAACCTGCGCCGTTGCGGCTTTCACAGCGTACAACAGGGCCAGCGCGGGAGCCGCGTGGTAGGTCGCCAAGGGTCCGCACAGCGCTTGATCGACAGCAGCGGCGTGGTTGGAACCGCAGCCATGCACCGCAGTCAGCACATCATGATGGTGCACCGCCGTTAACACGTCTGCGCCGGAACTGGACTGAGCACAAAGCAGACCAGGACCGATCATGGACGTCGCAAGCCCAAGTGTCCTCGCCGCGTCCGCCAGCAGAATCAGCCTCCCGCTGGCGGATTCAGGAGAGACTGCCGGAGACGCCCGCAGCAATTCTGCTGTATGGGCGAGCTGTTTTGCGAACAGGCTCAGCACAGCGCGCTCCGTATTGTCAGAATTCACCGCTTGCGTCTCAACCATCCTTTCTAAAACGTTCAGATTTTGCAACCCCTGCTTTATGTGAGCAAACTGGCCTGTGTGGAAGCACGTTCTTCAATCTGATGAGGCAATACCACCGTGTAGGTGGCGATTGGTTCATCGCGCAGGAGTTTTGTCAGGAAACGCATCGCGACCGCCCCGTAGTCATACATGGACTGGGCGACCGTCGTCAATTCAGGACGCGCCATCTGTGAAAGTTTTGTGTTGTCAAAGCCGATGACCATGACATCGGCCGGCACCCGCAAGTGCAGATCCTGGCAGGCATGCAGTGCAGCAACCGCCACTTCATCGTTGACAGCGAGCAAAGCGCGCGGCGGATTCGAGCGCAGCGCTTTGTGCAAGGCGGATAAAGCGCTGCTGTACGTTTCTTCCGGCGTCTCGATTACAAGCGGCGCGATGGCAACGCGACCGGCGGCTTCTTCAAAGCCCAGCCGCCGCTGGTCGCTCAGCGCCCGTTCGCCTCTTTGCGCGCCAACATAGGCAACGGTTTTGCATCCCTTCGCAATCAGATAATCCAGGGCATCGGAAGCGGCCTGTCGATTATTGATGTTCACGGAGGGAATGCGTTTCTCCGGATCGTCCGTTCGACACAATACGACCGGCAATTGAGCCTGTTCAAACGTATCGATGTGTTCTGGTTTCAGACTCGGAGACATGAACAGCAAGCCATCCACCTGTTTTTCCCACATCGTGCCGACCAGGTCGATCTCCCGTTGCACTTGACCATCCGAATTGCATAAAATGATATGGTATTGGTACATATGGGCGACATCTTCAATACCGCGAACCAGTTCCGCCATGAAAGCCGCCGACACGTCGGGCACGATGACTCCGATTGTTTTGGTGCGTTTGCTGGCCAGACCGCGCGCAATCGCATTCGGCCTGTATTGCAGTTTGGCAATCGCATCAAGGACGCGTTTCTTTGTCTCTTCCTTGACCACCGCCGTATCATTCATCACCCTGGAAACGGTCGCCATCGAAACGCCCGCCTCGCGCGCAACATCATAGATCGTAGCGATCATCTGTTCGTTCCCCTTTCGTTGCCTGGGGTTTCTTCAAAGTGCCCAAGCCCGGCAGCCATCTCCCAATGAAAAAACCGCTTGTCTCCTTTACTAAATATTATAGCAATCTTATGGGCCGTGTCTTGCATGATTTCAACCGATTCGACAATACCTGAGCCAAATATTTTGTGACGCACCAGTGCCCCCGTTATAGGCACGCCCGTTGCCTGCAAAGCAGCGGCAATCGGCGCGCCGTCTTCCCGGCGCGGTGCATGACTCCCGTTGCGCCACCTGCCCTGTGCGCCCGTAACGCCAAGCTCGGCAAGAAACGGCGAGGGGCCGACGGGCCGCTTTCCGGCCAGCCTGGGATAAACGAGATAGAGAAAGCGCCTGGCTCGCGTGAGTCCAACGTAAAGCAGTCGCCGTTCTTCCTCTGTAAGCTCTGCATGCAGGCGGCGCGGCGCTTCCTCGAATGCCCGTGAATGAGGCACTGCCTGATCATGCAGCCCGATCAGAAATACACAGTCGAATTCCAGGCCCTTGGCGGCGTGAAATGTGAGGATCTGAACGCCCTGCAGACCGGACTTTTCCGACGCTTGGCTCTCCAGGAATGCGATATCCTGAATCCAGTCTGTCAGAGCACCAGTTCGCGGAGCCCGTTCAAACAGTTGCCGCAATTGCAACGCAACCTGCTGCACAGTGCTTTTTCGCAGCGTCGCGTGGCTGACAGAGCGCCAGGACAGTTCCATGACACTCTGGACCGCGGCCTGTGGATTCAGAGTTCGCAAATATTGCAGCCACTGTACAAACTCTTCGTGGAGTACGTTTCTGTCAAACTCTTGCGGCTGCACACTGGCAGGCGCGCCGCGCCAGCGCAGATACAGCGTCTCCGCATCGCTGCGTGCGTCATCGTTCCCTTCCTGCGCAGCTGTTCGCAACACTTGCAGCACAGCGCGGACAGAAGGCTGGCTGTACAGGGCGAGTTCCCCGCTTTCGGCGTTGCCCACTACCTTGCCATAGCGCCGCAACGCGTCTGATACAAACGCCAGTTGTCGGTTCGACCGCGCGAGCACTGCGATGGTCGCACTTCCCCTCTCCTGGCGCATCATGAACGCCGTCTTTGCGACATAGTCCGCTTCTGCCCATTCGTTTCTGGTTCGTATGATGCGCGGTCGGATCCCCTCCCCGACTGCGCCAACCAGTATTTTTTGTCTGCGCTCCGTATTGTGGCGAATGAGCGCGGACGATGCCCGAATGATCGTATCGACCGAGCGAAAATTGACGGTCAGCAGGATCTCGTCGGCGTTCTTGTAAGTTTGCCCAAAGAGACGAAGCATATTGGGCAGAGCGCCGCGAAAACGATAAATAGACTGATCATCGTCACCCACCACCAACAGCGGAATATGTTGTTTACATAATGATATTACGGACAACCACTGCGCCTTGCTGGTGTCCTGAAATTCATCGATCATCATATAATCCAGTGAACTGCGGATATTCTCAGCCAGCGAACCGGCAGTTGTTACGGACTTGTAAAAGGCGACCAGGATATCGTCGTAATCCCAGCGCTGTTGTCGTTCCTTGCTCTCTTCATAGCGTGCGTAGATCGTCCTGATCAGTTCCCTGCGCGAATCTGCGCCAGGAATCCGTTCTGGAATGAGCAGCCGATTTTTTAATTGGGTCACATACTGCAAATGTTTTTCACATGATTCATCGCCTGCGTCGACATGGACAGAGTGCAGCACAGCGCGCATCGCCTCCCGCTGTTCCGAAGCCGTCCAGAGCCGTGGATTCTGGCCGTCGTACTTCAATAACCAGCGCAGAAACTGCGAATGAAACGTGCCTGCCGTGACACTGCGCAGAGCAGGATCAAGAATCGCCAGCCGTTGCCGCAATTCTGCGGCGCTCTTGCGTGTGAACGTGAAAATCGCAATGCGTTGCGGCGACACGCCTCTCACCAGATACAGATACGCTGCGCGCATCGTCAGAACGGTCGTCTTGCCGCTGCCCGGTCCTGCGTACACCGCCGCACGGCCGCTGTCGTGCGCAATGACGCGCCGCTGGCTTTCTGTCAGCTGCATTCCACGCGCGGACAACAGATCAAAGAAAGCGGAATCGTTCAAAGGAACTCCTCATACGTGCGCAGAAACCGTTGCAAGCGCGACAAACGTTGTTCAATTCTCCGTTTTTCATCCATCAGTTCCGCAATCTTTCCCAGATTCTGCTCCTGGAAGTGACCGAATGCGGTCTCTTCCAAATGTTTGGCTCGCATATTCCACATAGCGTGCACTGCGCCCACACGGTCAATGCGCGCCTGTCTCATGGCGAAGAAAGAATCAGCAGGCTGTTGTTTCCCGTCTGAATCGCGCGGCGACGGAAGTGGCGTATGTTGATCGTCGAATGTACGCTCATTCATATCTTTGCCGGCACCCTTCCCTAGATCACGACGTCTGACGGCGCGTCGACAGCAAGGCGATGTGTCCACTTTGACAGCAGTTGCTGCAGTTCTCTGGCAAATTCCCGCTCCAGTTTCTGTTGCTGCATCAGTAAAGCGATGCCTTCCAGATCTTCGGAACGAAACAGTTGCATGACGCGTTCGGACAGATCGACGTCACTCGTGACCGCCAGTTCTCTGGTGCAGTCATGCAATAATTCCAGTATGGGTTGTATGCCCTTTCCATACGGCGAATTGTGCATTGCTCGATGTCCTCCTTAACTGGAAATGATGAGTGTGGTCGCGAGTTTCAGTTTCCCGTGACACACGCCGCATGCATACCTGCGAACATTCAGTTGGCGCTTTCGGCGATACACTCGCTGACAAGCAGTACACACATACTCATAGCGATCCGGAAGCGTCCTGCGCAAATGTCCTGTATCCGCGTAACGGGCGCCTTTCACCTGTTCGAGCAGGCGTTTGAAGTCCCAATCCCGATGACGATAGCCGCGTCCCGCAAGATGGAGGTGGTAATGGCACAATTCGTGACGAACAGTTCCCAGAAATTCCGCAAAGTCCGCCGTCTGCATGTAATGCAGATTAAACTCCAGATCGTGAGACGAAAGTAGATAACGACCGCCTGACGTCCGCAGGCGGGGGTTGAATCGACAGCGATGCAAGAACGGTTCGCCAAAGTCTTGCGTCGAGACGATCTCGACCAGACGTTGCAACTCCTCATCGCATCTGGGCAATCCCCCACTGCGCATACATGTCTCCGCCCTTTATGGGAAAAATGGAACGGTCGTTCAGCCACCATTCCCTTTCATGGTACAATCGAATGGGAAAGGGGGCAAGTCCTATTCGGATATTCGCGATCGCAGATCTTCATCTCTCCTTCGGCGTGGGCAAGCCGATGTCCGTTTTTGGCGATGCCTGGGCAGATCATACGGATCGGTTGACCGCCTCCTGGAAGCGCGTGGTTGGAGCGCAGGATACGGTTCTCATCGCAGGCGACATATCCTGGGCCATGCGCGAAGAGGAAGTTCGGCCTGATCTGGAGTTTATCGCGAAACTCCCCGGCCGCAAAGTTCTGCTCAAGGGGAATCACGATTACTGGTGGAGTACAAGGAAAAAAGTGCTGGAGTTGGCGAGCGCCGATTGCGAGGTTCTCCAGACCAATGCGATCCTGTTGCCGCAGGCGGCCATTGTCGGCGCGCGCGGATGGCATCTGCCAACGTCGCCCCAGTTCACGGCAGACGATGAACGGATTCTCGCGCGGGAGGTTGTACGGCTGCGCCTGTCACTGGATGAGGGACTGCGCTCCGGGTTGCCGCTGATTGCCATGATGCACTATCCGCCTCTCCATGACGCTCTGGAGAACACCGCATTTACGGAGCTGCTGGAGAGCTATGGGGTGCGCGTCTGCGTCTATGGGCATCTGCATGGAACGGCGCACCGGTCCCGCGTTGAGGGAGTTGTGCGCGGAATCCATTACCATCTTGTCGCCGCTGACTTTCTGAACTTTGAACCGCTTGCCCTGGAATTGCACGAGCTTCACAAATGACGGCGCTCCAGTCTTCCATCAGCGCCCAGCGCGCATCAAATCAAATACTTCTTTACGCAGCAACGCATCGTCGGCGAAGGCGCCCCGAACCGCTGTCGTGAGCGTGCGTGTGCCCGGTTTATTCACACCGCGCATCGCCATGCACATGTGTTCTGCCTCCACCATCACAGCGACCGCCACCGGATTCAGGCGCTCGACAAGCGCGTCAGCCACTGAGGCTGTCAAACGCTCCTGCAATTGCGGCCGTCTGGCGGCGGATTCGACGAGTCGAGCCAATTTGGACAGGCCTGTGATCCTGGCTCCCTGGGGTATGTAAGCTACATGCGCATGCCCGAAAAATGGAACTAAATGGTGTTCGCACATACTGTAAAACGTTATATCCTTGACGAGGACCACTTCATTATGATCTTCGTTGAATATGGTCAGCAACTGGTCGCCCGGGTCCTGGTGAAGACCCGCAAAGACTTCGCCGTACATGCGCGCCACACGCGCCGGCGTCTCAAGCAGACCCTCCCGTTCCGGATCTTCACCGATCGCCTCCAGGATCATGCGTACAGCGGCCTGAATCTTCTGTTCGTCAAACTGCCCCATGTCATCACTCTCCATAATCGCCAATATACCACGATTGGACGAGTGAAGAAAGTAAGCGGATGCGGCAATCCTGGATATGCGGGGCTGCTATGCGCGGGTTATTGCGGCGGTTGTTTGCGCGCCAGTATAACACCATAATGGAGCCATTTGGAATACGTGGCCATGACCTGCTGGTTTTCCTGCATGATGCGCCATAGATCGGCGGAATAAGTTTCTCCCGAGGTCAGTCCATAGGCGTCATAGCTCGCGTCGCGCGGGGGGGTATCCGGCACGGAACCTGACAGAAGCATGCGCACATCCACGAATTGCGCGTCTGTGTACAGTGTTTTCCATTGCCGCAAAGTCGGAACAGACACAGCGCCGTACGTCTGCCGAAAGATCTGCAGCACATGGTCCGGCAACCTGGCTGCGGCGCTCATCTCGATATCCAGCACAAATCCACCTGGTCGCAGAACACGGTAGTATTCGCTTAGCATGGGCGCGATGTCATTGAATACGGTGACGGATTCCGCGACGACGACATCCATCGATTCTTTTGCGAACGGAAGCGGTCCGCGTTCGACTGTCATAAAGGTGACTGGAACACGCATCGCTTGAGCGCGGGATGTCGCCTTTGCGATCATCTGGGGATGAATGTCGACTCCGATCACCGTTGCGTTGTACATTTTGCTGATTGTGCAGGCTGTCCGGCCAGTGCCGCAACCCACCTCAAGGACGGTTGCAGCGGAGTCAATAGGCACCTTTTTCATCCAGGCGCGAGTGCTTGCAAATCCCCCTGGATGGGCGCTGCTCGCCCCAACAGCCGCCAGTGCATCATGATAGTTCACAGCCGCCGCCCCCCATTTTGCCATGATACGCAGGCACACAGCTTCTGGTGCCAAGACGCGGCGACTGTTGCAGGCGGGAAATTCGCGGTATATTGAGAGAGGGGTGATTCCATGGAGCATGGCGGCGTATCTGCAAACAGACAGGCTCGCGCAAAGAAATATACGGCCTATCTCATTCACGTTGAGGGTCCGGGGGAACACTATTTCGAACCCGAAGGGCTGTGCGTGGTGGGTGACAATCTCAGCTATACCGTCTACTCTCTCGATTCCAGACACAATTTTTTACGCGCCGCTGTGGTAAAATTTCCACTCTCTGATCTTCTTGGCGACGGTGTGCTTTTCCGCGGTTCGCACATCAAGCTGGAGGACCTCACGCCGTACAGAGAGCAGCGCGTCCTCCTGAACGCCAGTGTGGATGACCTGCTGTCCGCTCTGTATAGAGACAATCCGCTGCGTCACTATTTTCTCTTGCGCCATGCGCAGTAACCTATGAATCCGGTGAAGTAGCGGTTGCCACCGTAAACCAGGGACAACGCGCGCCCAGATACCTGCTTGCGAAGTAGGGATCGTGGAGGCTCGAAAGCACGACGCCGGTGGTGGAATTGAGCGCACTTACAAATTGACTGTTTCCCACGTATACGCCAACATGCGTGGGGCCGCTGGCGTACGTCGTAAAGAAGAGCAGATCCCCTGGCTGCAACTCATGCCGGCGCACTCCCGCCCCAAACGTATACTGCTGCCAAGTGGTGCGGGGAGCATTGATGCCGGACTGTTCCAACACATACTGGACCAAACCTGAGCAGTCAAACCCGGAACTGGGGCTTGCGCCCCCCCATACATACGATTTACCGAGCAGACTCATGGCGAGCGCTGCGATCCGCAGTCCGGGAGACGGCGGCGACTGGACGCGTTTAGCGGCCATCTGCCGCCCTTCTGGCGCAGACGACTGCGCCTGCACCTGGTGTACCGCTGCCGGCAACGTTTTTTTTCTGACCACAAGGCGGTTGGCGACAACAGCAGAACGCCGGATTCGGACAGCGCCAACCTGGTCGGTAATCATGACCAGCACAGGATTTGCCGTTCCTGGCGCCAGTGTTTTCCCTGTTGCCAATGAACGCTGACCGCTGATGGCAAAATGCAGAGTGTGTCCTGGATGCCGACGCTTCCAATGACTCAAATCGGTGATCGATCCGTCGCGCGTCGTTGCGGCGCGCAGCAAGGAACGCACGGTCATCCGGCGCAGCAGGCGGTTGACAAATAAAAATCGCTGGCGCGGCGCGACACTTGATTCCGCAAACACGGAGCTGGTCTGTTTCCATCCAGTCGTGAGCAGAGTCGCGCAAATGCCAGAACTGATCAGTGCAATTCGCCACAGTTTGGCCATTCCCCCACCTCCGAAATGGTGCGCAGCGCATGCTTTGTCATCACAGAATATGCGCTTTTGCGAATACTTAGACTGCAGGCGGGCTGACCGATATTCCAGTCAGCCCGCCTGCAGTCACTGCTCGCACGCAAATCTCACTCTGTCGCGACATCCTGGTCGGTCTGCTCGACGCCTGGAAGCACCGCCATAAAGTGCTGCTCGGGATCCTGGAGCAGCGGCGTCAGGCGGTCGGCAGCCTCCTGCTGGTTTGATCGCGTAAGTTCCCTCTGGTACATGCCCAGCAATTCCTGGACATCAAGCACACCCGCTGGCCGCAGCGGCGTCAGGGATACTTTGGCGCCTTTGGCCAGTCTGCGCCGCAGCGCCTCCACAGTCAGTCCGAACTCCGGCTGCAGCCGTAGATACACGGCGCCGCCAGTCATTCCGGAGCAGATCCAGGGGCCGGGATCGCCCAGTACGATCGCCCGTCCGCCCGTCATGTATTCAAATGCGAATCCCTTCACATTGGCCCTGTCTGCGACTCCTGCACGGATATCGTACACTGGCGCGGACAGTTCGTCGCCAATAATCACGTCGGCGCCCGACAGACGAATGCCCGCGCGCGCGTCCGCTGTGCCCTGAATGATGAAAAGACCGCGTTGGGCGCCATAGGCGACGCCTTTCCCGACACACCCGCCAACGCGGACGCCGTATCGATTGACACCCTTCAAGACGACGATTTTGCCGCCCAGCGCACTCTTCCCAACGCCATCCTGCGCACCGCCTTCCACCCTGAGCAGTACGCCGGGGGCGTTGTAAGCGCCAAACCCATTGCCTGCAATGGAACCACTCTGCAGTTGCACAGAGGCGCGCGCCAGACCCTTGCGACGTTCCCGCACTTCCGAGCGTACGACAGATCCAGAGAGCATGCCTCCGATCACTCGCTCACCCGAATGCACACACACCGCCCCGTAAGACAGCGACTCACTTCCCGCCGCCATTGCGCTCACCGCTTTGGCGCCCAGTTTGGCGGTCAGGGATTCTTGACCAACCATGCTCGGCCGCGCCAGCGACCATGCGAACTGATACTCCTGCAGGGAGTGATGAATGAGCAAATCGCTCAGATCCAGCAGTTGTGCGCCCCGCGTCTGCACAAGCCAGTGCGACTGCCCGACCAGCGACTGCAGAGAGGAAACGCCCAAACTTGCGGCGATCGTTCTTACTTCAGACGCAACTCCCTCAAAATAACGGCAGAGCTGCGCTGTCGCAATCTCCAGCTCGCGCGGCGCAAATGCCTTCAGTCCGTGCGCCTGCGCCTGTTCAACTGATTCTATCTGCGTTGCGATGCCGACATGGCAGGTATCCTTGTGGCATGCCCGACAGCCAGTGCAACCGATCGCGATCATGGCCATCGTGCCAAAACCCACGCGGTTGGCGCCGAGCAGCATCATCTTGACAACATCGAGTCCACTCTTGATGCCGCCGTCGCACCACACTTCAACAGAGTGCCGCAAACCAGAATCAAGCAGCGCTTCGTGCGCAAGCTTGACGCCAATCTCCACGGGCAATCCAACATGGCGCAGGGCATGGACGCGCGCAGCGCCTGTGCCGCCGTCGAAACCGCTCAGAGTAATCACGTCAGCGCCAGCTTTGGCAATGCCTACGGCAATCGTGCCGATACCAGGCACAACCGGCACCTTTACCGCTACTTTAGCGCGGGGATTCACGGTTTTTAACTCATCGATCATTTGCGCCAGATCTTCAATGGAGTAGATATCGTGATTATTGGACGGAGAAATCAGGTCGGTTCCCTGTCGCGCATTGCGCGCATTGGCTACTTTCGCAGACACTTTCGACCCCGGCAAATGGCCGCCCTCGCCTGGTTTGGCTCCCTGTCCGATTTTGATTTCCAGCAGATCCGCAGAGTTGCAGAGTTCCGCATTGACGCCAAACCGCCCCGAAGCGATCTGGTGACCGCGATTTTTGGCGAATCTGCCAAGCATATCCTTGATCTCTCCGCCCTCGCCGTTCATGGCAACCATATCGAGTTTGACAGCCGCCGCCGCGTATGCCCGAAAGGCCGTTTCTCCCTGCGATCCAAAAGACATGGAACTGATTACAAACGGCAGTTCATGCTCTCCGATTGTCAGATCCACGTCGCCCGCATCCAGATCCTGTTCCTGCTTCTGGGCAGAAATATCAAGCAGATGCCGCAACGAAATCGGCTGCGCAATTTCGAGTTCTTGCAGTTTGCTCGCGAAGTCGCCGTACAGCGCCTTGCCGGAGGCCGCATCACCCGCTATCTTCCAGATGCGCGGCCACAGCTGATACGGTCGCGCCAGCTTCCCTGCGCCGTCGCGCAATGACTGCGCTCTGCTGCGCGCGGTCGCCTCGAATGCAACGAGCGAACCCGCAGGCGCATTTTCTCCGAAGAACGACCTGATATCCAGCAGAGACGCCACTTCATCCGCGAGTCCAATGGCGGAAAATAGTCTGTCATACCCGCGCAGTTCATGAATCCCGAGCGTTGACAGCACCTTTTCCAGACCTTTGACCAGAGCCGTATAAGCATTCTCAATACCTTTCCAGCCATCAAACGCGTAAGCCGACTCAAAATACAGATACGGACACAGCGCGTCTGCCCCGAGCCCGACCAATACGGCGATATCGTGGAGATTCCGGATTGCGCCGGATCTGAGGACGATGTTGCACGCTCTTCTCTGCGATTCGCCGTCCGCGGTGTACAGCGCGCGCAACGCGCCGTGTGCGACGCCGACAACCAGCGCCGGATCGATTGGCGAGGCGCCGTCTGCAAAAGCGAGTCGATCATCAAGAAGCAGGAGCACCGCGTTGTCCGCCACTGCAACCGTCACTTCCGTCTTCAGGCGCTGCAAGGCTTCCGGCAACGTTTCGTCAACCTCTATGCGGGGATAGATCTCAGCCACGCCGCCAGGTTCGCGCGCCATGTAATGGGCCACATCTTCCAGCAACTGAGTGCCCGTCTTGTGAGCCAGCGCGCGATAGCGATCGGACTCGTCGACATCGTGCCCGCCAATCAGAATCGGACTTTGCAGTTCCATGCGCAGTGCGGTGTGCTCTCGCGCCCGGAGCGTCGGTCTGCTTCCCAACACGACGCGAGTGGAGAAGTGTTCGATTTCGCGTTCGCGATCAATCGCGGGATTCGTGACCACCGCCACTGTCTCTTTCAAAAAATCGGCGACGTTTTGTTTTTGCTCGGCCAACACGGCAAGCGGACCGTCAAAGCCCAGTGAACGAATCGGTTCAGCGCCGTTTGACGCTTGGTGTTCCATGACGCGAACATCCTCGACGTCCCAGCCAAACGCGGCCATTCTCGTCTCACGGCTGTTTTCCTCGATGCGCATTGGCGTGAGATGCACCCCGCCAAGCACTGCAGGTCCACCAAATGACAGGCCATGTCTGTGTCCGTTAAAATGATGCCGCTTGCTCATCCGCGACAGCGTTTCTTCCTGAGCCTCCGCGTGGCTGTATACGATCACCGATCCCGCCTCTGGCAACTGAACGTACACTTTCTCACCCGGCGCCAGCGGACGCGGATCATGAATCATATCAAAAAGCGGCACCACACCCTGCTCAGAACTGAAGACGAGACTGTGATCCGTTTCAACCATCCAGAGCGGACGCAATCCCAGCGCATCCACCGCAAACACGGCCTCCTCGTCCGCCCGCGCCACGATGGCGGCCGGACCCTGCGCAAACGGACCCCACAGCGTCCGCATGAACATATACAGATCCTGCAGTTCCGGGCGCATCTGCTTGATTTCATTGATAATTGGCGGAAACGCCAACTCCATAGCCTCCAGCAGACTGTATCCATAAATCTGCAGCAGACTCTCCAGCAGTCTGTTCAAATCCTGCGAATCGGATCCGCCGGGCACCATTTTAACCCCGATCATGCCAGACTCTTCGCGCAGTCTGTGGATCGTGTTGAGTTCTCCATTATGGCCGAGCAGTGAAAATGGCTGGACGCGTTCGGACGACGTCGTCGTGTTGGTTGAATAGCGATTATGGCCAATGGTTACACGGCTCACGAATAAAGGATGACGAAAATCATTGAAATATCCTTGCAGCACAGTGCTGTCACCGCGCACTTTATACACAACTGACGTGGTTGAAAGCGAGGCCGTATGCGTGCCCAACTCTTCTTCCACGGCTAACTGCAACCTGAAACAGGCTGTTCCGGAGCCTTCCTTTTGCGGATCGTCGAAATAGAGCGCAACCTGAACAAATCCCGTGTCCTCCGCCCGCCCGCCGGGACCCAGAACGCTGCGGTCCACCGCATTAAAAACGTGGTGGAGGACTCGGAACCCCATCCGCAATGCGACCTGCTCAAACGCAGAAAGCCAGTCGGCCTGCTCCACCTGCCGCCATTCATTGAAGATCAGGTGGCCAACAGCAAACCCCGGATCATAAGCCAGAAGCGGATCCTGCCCAGCGCCGCGCAGATGTTCGGCCCACATTCCTCTGGGCAAATCCATGAGTATCCCGCAACCGTCGCCCTCTTCGTTGACAAATCCGGCTCTGTGATGCATCTGGTTCAGAGCTGTCAGCGCATTCAACACATTGTCTCTTGAACCCGCAGGCGCTTTATCAATCCAGGCCACGATACCGCAGGCGTCATGTTCTTCTCTCTCTAAAAATGACACAGGCGCCACTCCCCTCTCTCAGGCAGACTTTGCAAACCGCTCTCCCTGGCGTTGCACGTGAAAGAAAACAACAAAAGCGGAGCATCCCCCGCAATCAGGGAACCTCTCCGCCGAGTCTTTTATACTCACGGTGTGGCATGACAAATCATCGCCTGCACCGCTTGGTCCTGTCCGGGCAGCGGCCCAGCCGGATCCCTAGGTGCACTTCCTCTGTAGTTTAAAGTATACTCGAAAATGCATAAAGATGCAATGGTCTGTGGATTAGACCCGCGCCTCCTGATACGCATCCCCCATCATCGCTTTGAGCGCATCGCGAACCACATTCACAGCAATGGCAAAGCCGATTCCCTGTGAGCTCTGACTCACAGCCGTATTGATGCCGATCACTTTGCCGTGCATATTGATCAGCGGCCCGCCGGAATTGCCGCGATTGATGGCGGCGTCGGTCTGCAGAAGATGGGGATAGGAACGGTCGCCAATCTGCATCGGCCTCTCCTTTGCGCTCACAATGCCCACTGTTACCGAATGGTCGAGTCCGAGCGGGTTTCCGACGGCAAGCACCCATTCACCGACCCTGACATCCTTCGAACGCCCCAGTTGCAGGACAGGAATGGCCCTCGGCATGGTGATTTTTAGCACGGCCAGATCATGTTCGTAGTTTGTTCCCACCACCTTTGCCAAGATGGGCTTTTCCCTGCCAAGCATCTGTACGCTGACGCGTGACGCGTCGTGAATGACGTGTTCATTGGTCAGGATATAGCCGCGTCGATCAAAGATGAATCCAGATCCGATGTTCAGAGCCTGCGGTGCGTTTACCGGCAACTCCCAGGGTGCGCCAAACGGAAACAGCGACGTGCGCGAACGGGTTTTCTCCTGCTCAACTTCAATATTGACAACAGCATGTTTATAGCGGTCCACAATGGTCACGAAATCCAGGGTGCCGGACGACGCTTTCTTTTTCTGCCTGATCGCAGGCTCCGATCGCTTGGCTTTCTTATTCACTGCACGTTGTATCGCGTTGCGTTTCGCTTGCAAAGCAGCACACCTCGCATATATGGCATATGACACCTTATTCAAGAAGCGCAGTTCAGGACTGAGACAAATGACCAGACCTGAACAGAATGCAACGAGGAAAGCCAATCATCGTTTGCGACGAGAGCATTTGAGGCGCATATGGGTTTGCCGGAATTGACGAAGAGAATACATAAGATTACCATAGAATCACAAGGTGGGTGGCGTGGAGGGTGATCGTACTGTCGCTGTCTCAGCAGGAAGCGGACGATTTATTAGCACTCATTAAGGTTTTGAGAAACCAAAACCCCATCTCTTTACCATCTATCGGAAACTCCATGAAATTTGAGGGTGTGGATAAGGGTTTTTCGAAGATCAAATTTCTTTTTGATGTTCATCGAAAAACGCTCAACGTCCGTAAATGCACATACCAAACAAGAAGTTCTGGAGAAATCCTTTTACGAGTAGACATTGAGGGATCAGACCATCCCAATCCAGATGGCACGGTAATTCCATGTCCGCATATTCATATTTACCGTGAAGGGTTTAGCGACCGCTGCGCATTTCCATTGGGCGACCATTTCCTTACAAATACTCACGATCTTGTTCGCGTTCTTATCGACTTCTTGGAGTATAATCATGTCGAGAATATCCCTATACTAACCATTCAAGAAGGTGGTCTCGGATGAGCTTGCTAATCAATGATTTGAAGGAGTCATATTTGAAATGGTTACGCGAGCGAATTCAATACAAGGAAATAGAAGACGCTATTGAGATCACAACACCACTTCTTGATCGGCATAATGATTATTTGCAAATTTATGTGACTCAGAGTAAATCCGGTAAGTTGAGACTCACAGACGCTGGTTATATTCTAGATGACCTTGAGATGGATGGGGTGGACGTTTTTCGAAGTCCAAGAAGAAAAGAAATTTTTAATACAATCTTAAACGGTTGTGGAGTATCCTGTTCTAAATCGAAAGAACTCTTTACCGAATCCTCTGTCGAATCTTTTCCGCAGAAAAAGCACATGCTGTTGCAAGCTATGATGACGGTCAATGATATGTTCATGACTGCGCGATCTAACATAACCAGTTTATTCATGGAGGATGTAGCTGCCTTTTTGGAGCAGCATGATATCCGCAACACCCCCAATATCTCCTTTATTGGAAAGACCGGTTTTACTCATCGTTTTGACTTTGTCATTCCAAAATCCAAGGATGCTCCGGAACGAATTATTAAAAGTGTGAATTCGTCATCTAAGCAACAGACTTCTCTAACCCTTTTTATGTGGAACGATACTCGGGAATATCGAGGACACGGTTCCGAACTGTATGTGTTTATAAATGATAGTGCTCGCTCTTCAGCAAAAGACAACTTAGCGGCGTATGATGAATACGCAGTAAGAACTGTGCTTTGGTCCAGACGGACTGATGTACTTCCTCAACTGACCGCTTAATTCTGATTCCAATCACATATTTATGCCCATCTTGCATGGGATTAAATTATACACATAGGGTTCCCGACGGCAAGCACCCATTCGCCAACTGTCGTTCGCCAACCCTATATGGCGCCTTATTCGGGAGGTACGGTGTTTATCGAGTTGCACAAAAAAACGATGGACCAAAATCGATCCATCGCGCACAAATTCGCTAAACCGGCTTGCTCCACGGTCGCTCTTTGATCAGGCGTTCGACCCGGTAGCCGCTTTTACGGCTTGAGTCGTCTCCGGCTCATCTTCACGATAAGTCGCTGTGCCTGGCAGCGTGGGTGAGCTGAGAAAGCTCATGCCACGTTCGAGCTTGCGATAGAGACCCTGTGGATCACGTCCGCCAATCAGCGCGTTGTTACGTATCGCAAAGGGAATGTCAGTACATGTTCCACACATATCCACGCAGTCCTTGACCTCAATCTGGGCATCCGGATACGTTTCTTTCAGGGCCTCATATACGGATTGCGAGTACAGTTCCAAATTCTTTTTACAAAACACAATGCTCAGCGAAGAGGGCATCTGACGCATCTCCTTTTGACGTCTGTTTCTAGTGGCGTCTCAAGTATTGTAACACATTCGATTTTGGCAGTGCCACAGTATTGCCGGCATCATGGTGTGAACGTTCACCGCGAACGTTCACATGGATAGAGAAGGTTGATAGCGTACGCCGTAGTTGCCTTTGCATGTACGGTAGATTTGAACCAAGGGCTGGTGATGACCTCGCAAAATCTGGTCGTCGCGTACGCACATGGCGACGTAGTTTGCCACTGACCGCGAATCGTACAGGCGCGCTTCATACACCCAAGTCATGATCTCCCTCCTTGTCGCCACTGCGTCTTTAGGAAACAGTCTACCCCCTGATGCACGGTCTCATGTAATGGGATTTGCTTCAAGAAGCATGCCAGCATGCTTCTTGATATTCAGGCAGCCGTGGGGAAACAGCAGGTATTGTCCACGAATTCCGATCAGGCGGCCAGAAACGGATTCCTTTTGCAAATCCAGCGATTTTGCCTTTGGCGTCTCGCCTTCGCAGACCGGATACTGCAGATCGCAGACGGCAAAATCGTCAAGCACGAATGGCCTCAGCGTGTCGGGAAGCCGTTCATACACCGCCTGCGCCAGCGCTGTCAAGTCCACAGTTTCATGTACGCCCTGCACCATCTTGCGCCAGTCAGTCTTGTCAGAGAGGTTTTTGGCGACCTCCATTTCAAACTCCCCCGCCGCCTTGCGGGTGGGGAGTTGCGCAAACAGCATGGCCTGATGCGCGCCCTGGTCCACCCAGCGAATCCATTGTCGATTCTTTCTGGTCAGCCCCACTTTCGCATGACTGCTCACCGCCAGATATACATAATGAGGAATCATACACTGAGTTTCCGCAAATTCATTGTCTCGGCACGTTCCAAGATGGTGATGACACTCATGAGGCTTCACAATACAGAGGTCAGTCTCTGCAAGAGAAGTGACACACGGGAAACAGTACCCATTCTGGTACAGTTTCGTAACCTTTCTGCCACAGGCGATACAACGGCGCTCGCCGAGAAAGCGAATCTCCACCGTATGCGCCAGCCAGTCATTCAGCACCAGAAGATCGTCGCCAAGTCGCCAGCGATATGTGATGGGCGTATGCACTTCATGTTCGAGCGCCTTACTGAATCCGCGCAACTGATTCCCTCCTTCCAACAGCCGAACAGCCACACAACCGAACGACCGCGCAATATGCCGCCATTCCAGTTGCGATGAAATATTTGCAGCGAATCCGGTCACCCTATGCACAGGAGATTCTGCTGCTCCATGGAACACAAGCAACACAAGCAACGTCAGCACAGCAAACCCGAAGGGGGAAAAAAATGCTTGTACTCGCCGCCGTCCTTCCGGCGCTGGCGGTTCTCGCCTACATCTACCGGGCGGCCCGTCATCGCGCCGCGCCACAGTACGTGTTGCTGCTATTTATCCTCGGAGCCGTCGCCGTTTTGCCGGCGGGACTCGCGGAACGATTTTTACTTGATGTGTACAGCCATACCCCAGAGCCGCAAAATGCCCTGCTGGTCACGCTGGTGACTTCGTTTTTCATTGCCGGCGCCACCGAAGAGTCCATTAAAGGACTGCTTTTCCGGCGGCTTGTCTACAGGAAACCATTTTTTGAAAAACCGTATGACGGAATTCTGTACGCCGTGGCCATCGGCATGGGGTTCGCAACTGTGGAAAATATACTTTATGTAACAAGCTACGGTCTGTCCACAGCCTTTGTGCGCGCGTTTACAGCCGTGCCTGCGCACGCCCTCTTTGGAATCGTCATGGGAGCCAGTTTCAGTCGCGCCAAGTTTGCAGGCGAGCCCGTGTGGCGAGCGTTTGTCATTCCCGCTCTCCTCCATGGACTCTATGACGCGTTTGCCATGGCGCAGAGTTTTAGCGCGAATGTGCTGCTGATCGTCTATCTCATGTGGCTTGTACGTTTCGCCTATCTGCGCGCCAAACCGCTGACCGGGAAACTGCGCTATCGGGTGTCATGACCATGCAGACTGAATTTTTGCGGAGTGTCCGGCAACCCTTCAAACGTGAACAGAATGCCGTCATCTGTTTTCAAGACGGCGATGTCAGTCTGCTCATCGAGCATCAGAAGATGAAAGAGATTCATATCTGTCTTAAAATAGGGACTCAGATGCTCATCGTGAAAGCGTAGATTGAGCACACGAAAGCGCTCAGATCCGGGCACCTGAAATCCAGACTGCACAGTCCACTCTAAAAGCTTGCCCGCGGCGATCGGTTCAGCGCGCCCCTTTGTCCGCAACATTTCGAACAGGGATTTGGCCGCCCTGGCCTTACGACTCTGCTCCGTGAATAGTCCGTAATGCATCTGTTTCCCCTTCTCCCGAAACAAGGAATGTCCCCTTTGGTAAACCAACCGGATTAGGGGACATTCACTTGGGTATTGCATTGCTACGCTCTACTAGGTAGTATAACTGAAACAAAAGCGCCAGGGAAGTCTAGCGGGACAGAAGGGTTGCGGCTTCCAGCAGGACACGGGCGCCAAAACCGGTGGCTCCGGCCGGTTTATACCCCGTTGTAGTTTCCGCCTGCATGGGGCCAGCCATGTCAATATGCGCCCATTCCGTGTCTTTTGCGACGAAATGTTGCAGAAATAACGCTGCGGTTATGGCGCCGCCCGGTCCTTTGCCAATATTTGAAATATCAGCGTATGTGCTCTTCAATTGCTCCTTGTATTCGTCTGGAAGCGGCATCTGCCACAGAAAATCCCCGCTCTTCTCCCCACTCTGCAGCAATTGCGTCACAAGCGGTTCCGTGCCAAAAACGGCTGCGTAACGAGGTCCCAACGCTGCGGCCGCCGCTCCTGTCAAAGTTGCGATATCGACCGTGAACCGCGCGCCCAGTTCTCCTGCGCGAATCAGGCCGTCCGCCAGCACAAGGCGGCCTTCTGCGTCAGTATTGGCGACCTGAACGGATACTCCGTTTGGATACTGTATCAGTTCTCCAGGAAGCATGGAACCCGCATCGGGAATATTTTCCGCGGCGGCGATCAGTCCGACGACATTGCAGGGCGTGTCAGTCGCAACCAGTCCATGGACGGCCCCAATCACCGCGGCTGCGCCGGCCATATCAAAGCGCATGTCGCTGATATCCCGACCGCTTTTCAGGCTGATGCCGCCCGTGTCAAACGTGATCCCCTTGCCAACGAATGCGACCAGCGGTCTGGCAGGATCGGACGCGTACCGGATTTCAATAAAGCGTGGCTTGTGGGCGCTCCCTTTGCCTACCGTATAAACCCCCACAAGCTGTTCGCGCAACAGCTCATCGTCTGCGTACACGCTGACGGACGCCCCCGTTCCGGCGAAGTGGCGCACCACGAAATCAGCCAGCACCGCTGGGCGCAAGATGTTTGGCGGTTCATTGGCGAGATCCCTGGCGAGCGCGGTCGCTTCCGCGAACGCCGCGCCCCGCCTGACGCCGTCAGCCAAATCCTGGCCGACCAGATAGAGGTCGGCCAGCGTCCCGTCGGCAGGCTGCGACTTGTAGCGATCAAACGTATATGCGCCGAGCAGAGCCCCTTCCGTGATCGCCTGCGCTTCTTCAGGAGCCGGAAACAGGTTCGGAAGCACGACGGAGGCGCTGCGCCAACCTTCCTTCTCCACCGCTCGCTCCGCCTGGCCCGCCGCCGCCCGCAAATCGTCGAGAGCGACGCGGGCGTGCTCGCCCAGACCAACAGTGATCAGTCGCGGAAACAGGTGCAGTTCGCCTTTTTTCTGATGTCTTTGCGCCAGCGTAATAGCGCCGACTTCTGTCATGGCGTCTGTGACAAATACGACAGAACCTTCGGGCTGACGATCGTCAGCCCCAGCATGAATACGCATAGGACCACTCCTGTAGTGAGCCCTTTTCAGAGCCCGTTTCGATTCCTGTCTGGACATGCGCGAAAGGGGCGTCCAGACAGGCACACCAAGTATACCTCACTCCGCGCTGTCTGACTCGCGCGCCGCACCCTTCATTTGCCATGGTATACTACAGTCAGCAAGCCACGGAAGGGGTCACTGTATGCGCAACGAGCGAACGTTGCTGGAACGCGTCGTTCTGTCGAAGGCCATTGAAGGAGAACTGCGCACATTTGACATCGATCTGCACGACCTTGGCGAACGGTTTGAAGTCTATGTGTACGATCCCGAAGAAGTATTCGAGGCTGAACCGGTGACCTGCTCGTCGCTGCTTGAAGCCAAGCGCGTGTTCACCCGGTTCATGGAACTGATCGTCGCGGAACCAGTACACCAGACCGACTCTCCGTTTGATTTTGCGGAACGCGTATACGCGAAACTGTTTGAGTTTGACGCGTGATGGTGTTCACTCCGGTCGCTGTTCCCTGGTCGTTCCGTTATCCAGGTATTCACAAAGACGCAGTTCTGCATGCTCATTGATGACGATGACCGGGATGTCAGCGCGCAGGGCCATAAGCGGAAAACGATTGACAGGTTCCATCTCCAGACTGGTGCCCACGACAAGCAGGACGTCAGCGGTGACAACCCAGTTGATGGCCAGGGAGAGCGACCGCACGCCTTCTCCCTCCAGCACAATATCCGGCCAGACCTGCCCGCCGCACGCCCGGCATTGCGCATGATACGTTCCACGAGCGCCCACGACGGTCAGCGAGCGGCAGGAGCGGCAGCGCAGGCGCATTAAACTGCCGTGCAGTTCGATGATCTCGCGCGACCCGGCGCGCTGGTGCAGACCGTCGATATTTTGGGTGATGATCCGTGCGCCGCGCTGTGCGAGTATCCGGTGGCCGCTGTTTGGCGAAACGGTCCGCCAGTCCGCCGTCAGTTTCCTGTACAACGCCTGAAACTCTGCGACGTGTCTGTGCGCAGTGCGCGCCTGAAAGAGTTCCTTGAGCGGACGGCCAGACCACTGCGCCTCGACCGTGGGCAGCCCACTGGCCACACTGAGACCGGCGCCCGTTATGGCAACCAGACTCCGTGCCGCGGTACAGATTTCCTGACAGCGTCGTGTATGCAGCACGGACTGTAACGCTCGCCGCTGAGTCAACAGCAATCACCCCCGTATGGACAAAACTCTGTCACAGGCGAATCGTGAAATTCACTGTGGAGGTCTTGACGCCATAGCCTATCATGTAGTATTCTCTGAAAAATCCCATATGAACAAAGCGATGACGGAAACGAATGGACAGTACAGCGCTCAGAGAACCAGCGGATGGTGCGAGCTGGCGGCTGGCGTCCACCTTTAAGCATTCCCGAGCGAACGGCGAACGCCACAGGCCAGTAGCCGCTTACGCACAACCGCGTTATTGGTTGCGGTTCCGTGGTGGAACCGCGTGAGCTGTCGATCGTGAGATTGACGGAATGTAGGGTGGTACCGTGAGCGCCTGCCGCTTGCCCCTTTTATTTGGGGCAGGCGGTTTTTTGTTTGAGTTTTGCGAAGCAACATCTCATGTCTGAACAGACGCATAGAGACAGAAGGAGTGGTGGAAATGTTCGCAGAAAAGACAGTTTTACGAATTCCCGGTCCGACGCCTGTTCCTCCGGAGGTAGCGAGGGCCATGGGCCATACCATGGTCGGACACCGCAGTTCTGAATTCTCCACGCTGCTGGCAGAGGTGCTGGCGGATTTGCGCGATCTGATGCAGACTTCTGGAGAAGTCGCAATATTGGCTGGCACAGGAACCGCCGGTCTTGAGACTGCTCTGCTCAATCTGGTCCAGCCCGCCGATGAGGTGCTGTCCGTTTCAACCGGCAACTTTGGCGACCGCTTTGCCGACATCGCTGCCCGCATCGGCGCCACAGTACGCACGCTCTCCTATGATTGGGGCCAAGCGGCGCAGGCGGCAGACATAGAGCGCGCATTGACGGAACAGCCGCACATCAAGGTGGTTCTTGTCACTCATTGCGAGACCTCGACCGGTGTGCTAAATGATGTCAAGGCAATCGCCGAGGTTGTCCATCGGCATGGCGGTTATCTTGTGGTCGACGCCGTGAGTTCGTTCATAGGCGCTCCCCTGCATGTCGATGAATGGCATGTGGACGTCGTGGTGACCGGTTCCCAGAAAGCGCTCGGCCTGCCGCCTGGACTGGCGCTTGTGGGCGTTTCCGGACGCGCCGCAGAGCGCATGCGGCAGATTCCCCGCCGAACCCTTTATTTCGATCTTGTCCGCTATTTTAAAGACGCGGCGGCGAACACCACACCCTTTACACCACCTGTCAGTCTGGTGTACGGGCTGCAAGCGTCACTGTCGTTGTTGCGCAAGGAAGGGATCCAGCAAGCCCAACATCGGCATCTGTTGCTGCGTGACATGACGCGGGCCGGCGTCAGAGCCATGGGACTGCCGCTGCTGGTTGCAGAGGACGCGTACGCAAGCCCGACCGTCACCACTGTCGGGCTGCTCGATTTCGACGCCGACGCAGTGCGCAAAGTCATGAAATCCGAGTTGCACGTCGCGATTGCGGGCGGTCAGAAACATCTGACCGGGAAGATATTCCGGATTGGCCATATGGGATATGTCGACGCGGGCGATATCTTGCACTGCCTGGCCGCTCTGGAAACAGCGCTCGCCAGAACCGATCACGCCGTTCCGCTGGGAGCGGGCGTTGCGGCCGCACAGGAGGTGTATCTGCGTGATGCGCATTCTGGTCACTGATCCAATTTCCGAACAGGGACTCGCAAAACTGTACGAAGCGGACGAGTTTGAAGTCGTTACAAAAGTCGGCATTGCGCGGGACCAACTGCTGGCTGAAATCGGAAACTATGAGGCGCTGCTCGTACGCAGCCAGACAAAAGTAACCGCCGATGTGATTGCCGCCGGAAAGCGACTGCAAGTGATCGGCCGCGCAGGCGTCGGCGTCGACAACATCGATGTGCGGGCCGCCACAAAAGCGGGCGTGCTCGTCATCAATGCGCCAGACGGCAACACCATAACCACCGCTGAATTTACGTTCGCCATGATGCTGGCGCTTGCCCGGCGCATTCCCCAGGCATACGCCAGTCTGCAGGCTGGCAGGTGGGACCGCAACCAGTATGTCGGTGTGGAATTGCGCGGCAAAACACTCTGTGTCGTGGGCCTGGGAAGAATCGGCGCGGAAGTTGCGAAACGCGCCCAGGCGTTCGGCATGAAAGTGATCGCCTATGATCCGTTTTTGACACTTGCCCGCGCGGATAAGCTGGGTGTGCAAATGGCGACTCTACACGACGGCATCCGCGAGGCCGATTTTATCACGGTTCACACACCGCTCATGAAGGAGACGCACCACCTCATCGCGGCGCATGAATTCTCGCTGATGAAACGCGGCGTGCGCATTCTCAATTGCGCTCGCGGCGGCATTATTGACGAACCCGCATTACAGCAGGCGCTTGAAGAAGGCATCGTCGTCGGGGCGGCGCTTGACGTGTTTGAAGAAGAACCGGCCACTGCGAATCCGCTGCTCGCCCATCCCCTCGTCATTGCCACGCCGCACCTGGGAGCGTCGACTGTCGAAGCGCAGGTGAATGTGGCGGTCGATGTCGCAGACGGCATGGTTCGTCTACTGCGCGGCGGCTCCTACCCCCACACAGTCAACCTCCCCGCGCTGAGCGCGGAAGCAAGACAAAAAGTGGAACCCTATACACGACTTGGCGAGGTGCTGGGCAGTTTTGCCGCACAGATGAAGAGCGGAGGCGTTGAAAAGGTCGTGGTGCGCTACGAAGGCGAACCCGCTTCACAACCGCTGGAACCTGTTACAAGCGCGCTTCTGAAGGGACTGCTGACGCACTACTATGGGGAGGAAGTCCACCTCATCAGCGCCGCCCTCATCGCCGAGGAACTCGGCGTGGAGGTCGTTGAGAGCAAGGCGCCGCGACACGAAACATTCGCCAATTACATTGAGGTTGAAATATTGGGCGAGGGTACGACAGCCAAAATTGGCGGCACAGTCATTCCTGGCCATGGCAGTCGGATCGTGATGCTCGACGGCTATCCGGTCGATATCTATCCGACGGAAGCGATGGTCATCACATGGCACCGCGATCGACCGGGCGTCATCGGCCGAGTGGGTTCCATTCTTGGCGAAGCGGGCGTCAACATTGCCGGTATGCAGGTCGGCCGTCAGGAAGCAGGGGGCGGCGCAATCATGATTCTGGCCGTGGACCGCGAAGTGAGTTCCGCCGAATTGAGCCAGATTCGCGAAGCAGCGGGTATGGATCGCGTATTATACGTGGAATTGCCGGTCGGATGACCCGCAAGCGTCGCGCAGCAAGAGCCGCGTATTCCGGTGGAAACGCGGCTCTTGCTGCGCCTCTGTCACAGACTAAGATCGTCAAACCAGGCCGCTTGCGCCGGCAGATCATAAATCAGAAAACGGCCGTAGTCGTCGGGATCGCGCGCCTGATTTCTGCCTATACTGGCATCCTGGCGGAGTACGCGCAGGCGGGGTCTTCAGAAAGTGGGTTGCCGCTGAAGGCAAACGCTCGCGCCCGCGAGCCGCCGCAGGCGTCCTGGTAATCGCAGCCGCCGCACTTGCCTGTGAAGCGCGCTGCGCGGATATCTTGCAACAAAGGATGTTCACGGTAAATGACCGGCAAATCGGTCTCCCGTATATTTCCCAAAGGCACGGGCAGGAATCCGGCGGGAAATACGGTTCCGTCGTGAGCTACAAACACGATTCCCTTGCCATCCCTGGTGCCGCTCGTCTGCGATTGCGATTCGGAAAACGGAGCGCCCAGACGATCGCGCAACTCCTCTGCCAAAGTCAGATAAAGCGAACCCAGTCGAAACTTTTCCGCCACTTTGCGAGGCGCGGACGCAGCGCCGCCGCCGGATTCACCCCTGCGCCAGGCTGCCACACGGCGAAAGAAAGGGCCTTCCACGGTGCGCACAATCAGATTATACCTGGATGCGTCATAGAGGAAATGAGCAGCGTCTTCGTATTCGGCGGGCCCTAGTTCCTGAATTGATTTTCCGCGGCCTACAGACACAAGGAAGAACACTTCCCAAATCTTCACTCCCACTTCTTTGAGTATCTGGACAATTTCCGGAAACTCATGAATATTTTCCCGCATGACAACGGTGTTCACCTGGACCGTGATCCCGGCGCTCACCAACTGTCGCAAAGCGGCGATCGTTTGCTGAAAATGGCCGGGAATGCCGCGAATCCCTTCATGAACTGCCGGACTGGCTCCGTCCAGACTGATCGACACGGTTTTTACACCCAACTCACAGATTCGCGCAATCGCTTCTTCCGTCAACTTTGGCGTGACGCTCGGAGCCAGTCCAACGGGAATGCCCAGTTTCCTGGCGTGATCCACCAGATCGAACACATCAGTCCGCATCAGTACGTCGCCGCCGGTCATAATCAGCACCGGGTACGGACGTCCGAACTGAGTCAGACTGTCAATGAAACGCAACCCCTCCACGTGGGTCAGTTCACCTGGGGCGGGATCCTGCATCGCTTCCGCGCGACAGTGTCGGCATGCCAGAAGACATGCCCGTGTTGATTCCCAGAACACAAGTATCGGTCGTGTATCGAAATTTAAGTGTGCCATGTTTTTCCTCCGTAACTCATGATCGTTCGAAATAACTAAACCCAATTTAATAGTAACAAAGAATTTCCGTCTGGTAACAGACAAACAGCGACTACTCAAATATAGTTCGAATGGACTAGATGCAACGCCGTCATATCAGACAAGCGGCCGCCAGATATACTACAGGATCTGCTGCTAAACTCAGAAACAGATTAAAATATGAACTAATTCAACTATGCCGCAAAGGGTGGTGAGCTGGTATCTTGTCGAAAAAAATGGGTAAGCGCCTCATGGGTATCTGCAGTGTGGCTGTGACAGCGATTTATACCGCTGGCTATATTTACACTCTACCATCCGCCCAAGCTCAGGCCAGCAGTGTACCGCCACTCTCGCCGACCAATACGAATACGACCCCTGGCGCAGCCGCGGTGGCTCACAGCGCCTCCAAAGCAAACAGCAGCGGACACGGCACTTCGTCGTCCACATCCGGCAAATCCGGGTCAGCCGGCAATGGAACTGCCGCCAATGGCTCCTCTGCTCGCAAAACCTCCTCGCAATCGGGCAAATCGTCCAGTAAAGCGCCAACTGCGCCGATCGCAAAATATAAGGATGGATCCTACACCGGTGTGGGCACCAACCCATACGGCTCGCTTGCACTGACTGTCGCCATAGCGCACGGAAAAATCGCTTCCGTGCATATCAATCAGTGGACGATGCACTATCCACAGTCTGTGATCGACCCGCAATTGCCGCAGGAAGTTGTCTCGATGCAGACGTGGCGTATCTATATTGTAACAGGCGCAACGGCCAGCACCTACAACTTTGCGGAAGCCGTGTATCAGGCTCTGAAGAAAGCAAAAGCGTGAGCTGTGGGGTGAATATAAAATGCTTCCAGAGACAGCAATGTCGCAGATTGTACGACTCCAGCACGCGGTGGAATCATGCCTCCTGATGGGAACGGTGGTGTCCATCAGGGTGGTGGGGAACGGTCCGGTCGCCGACATGCAGAATGCGATCGGACGGGCATTCGCAGCCATGCGCTTTGTGGAGTCGACCTGCAGCCGTTTCAACGAAGACAGCGCCTTGCGTGAACTGTGTCGCCATCCCGGAGAGCCGATGCGTGTACCCGAGGTTCTGTTCGAGACGATTCGTGTGGCTGTAGAAATGAGCGCCCTCACTGACGGAGCATTTGATCCCACTGTCGGCGGCGTTCTTGAATCACACGGATTCAACCGACACTATATCACGGATGAGCTTGTGGAAACACATGTCGCGAGCGCCGGGAAGGTGAACTATCGGGACATCTCGCTTGATGAGATCGAGCGAACGGTTCTCCTGCACAAACCGATGCTGCTTGATTTAGGCGCGGTGGCAAAGGGACTGGCGGTGGATCTCGCTGCGAAAGAACTCGCGGATTGGGATGGTTTTGCCATCGACGCCGGCGGCGATCTGTACCTGCATGGCGTCGACTTTACAGGCGAGCCGTGGACAGTGGGTATCCAGCATCCGCTCGCCAAGGACGCCATGATGTGCTGGCTGCAGATAACCGATGCAGCCGTCTGCACCTCAGGCAGCTATGAAAGGCGCAGTCCGATGGCGAACGACATCCACCACCTGATCGATCCGAAGACGGGAAACTCAGCGCACGGGCTTCTCAGTTGCACCGTGGTGGCGCCGCTCGCCCTCCTTGCGGATGCTGTGTCTACGGCCGCCTTTGTACTCGGCGCGACGCGCGCGACCGAATTCGTCTCTGCGCTCGATCTGCACGCGCTTTGCATCAGCGATACACTAAAAATCACGATGACAGATTCGATGGAGAGGTATCTGAGATGAACAGTACACAAATCGCACGACCAGCGCCCAATCCCCTGCTGTTGTTTCTGAAAACGCCAAAGGGATACGCCATGGCCGCCCTGATCGGGTTAACGCTCATTGCAGCGCTTCGCCCGCAGGACCATCTGGGCCTTTTAAGCGCAGCGGTCGCCGTGGCCACGGGACTTACGATCGACGGCGGAGTCGCACTGCTGCAGCGACGCAAGAAACTGTTTTCCGACGGCGCCGTCATCACCGCCCTGATTGTGGCGGACGTGCTGAGCCATGCGACGCCCCTGTACATCGTGGCGGCGACCACCGCCGTAGCGCTCCTGTCCAAGCATTTATTGAAAGTGGGACGAAAACCGCTCTTCAATCCAGCAGCATTCGGTCTGCTGTTTGCCATCGTGGCGTTTAACACTGGTCAGAGTTGGTGGGGCAGTCTCGCCCTGCTGTCGACTTGGCTGATGCTGTTGCTGCTTGCAGCGGGACTGCTGATCACGGTGCGGGTCAATAAATTTCCTCAGGTGGCCTCCTTTCTTGGCGCCTACTTCGCACTCTTGCTCGCGATGGCGATCTTTCACCTGGGATTGCCGTCCGACACGCCTGGCGATGCACTGCGCGCGCCTTTCGTCAACTCAGCGCTGTATCTGGCGTTCTTTATGGTGACGGATCCCCCGACTTCGCCCGCCCCCTACCGCCAGCAAGTCATGTTTGGCATGATCGTGGCTGTGGTCGGAACGCTGATCTTTGCTACATCCGGCGGTCTCGCTTATCTGCTTGTCGGGCTGCTGGTCGGCAATGTGTGGAAAGCGGTCCTGCAATGGACGGCGAAAGCCGCCGATCGGCGCGGCGCCTCTCCAGCAAAGAAATCTGCAGTGGCCATACGCACCGGGGAAGGATCTTCAGACCAAAATCTCGCCTGAGAAAACAGTAGACTTGATTGGACTCACAGACCTCAGAGGGCAGCACACCCGGTTGATCTGGGTGCGCTTTTCGCGTACGATGAGAGAAATCTCGTAATACAATGTGTGGGGGAAGAGCATGCAGCGCGCACGGATTGTTGTGAAGGTTGGCTCCAGCAGTCTTACAGACCCTCTTTCCGGTCTGCTCTCCATTGCCAGAGTACGTACGGTCGCCAACCTATTGACCGCGCTTTTGGCTGACCCCGCCTATGAGGTGATTCTGGTGTCGTCGGGCGCGATCGCAGCGGGCCGCGCCCGGCTTGGCTGGAGCGCAGCCCGCACACTGCCGGAAAAACAGGCCGCGTCCGCTGTGGGTCAGAGTCTGCTGATCGAAATGTACCAGCGCGAATTTGCGGAACAGGAACGGATCGTGGCCCAAATTCTATTAACTCGATCGGACATGGAGGATCGTCGTCGATTTGTCAATATCCGCAATACATTCGAGACACTGCTCACTGCAAATGTGCTGCCCATTGTCAATGAAAACGACACAGTATCCGTGAATGAGATCCGTTTTGGCGACAACGACTCACTGGCTGCCTTGGTGGCCATACTCATCTGCGCACAACATCTGATTCTGCTCACGGATATCGATGGTCTCTACACCGAGGACCCACGGTCCGCTCCGCAAGCCCGCCGTATTGCGGAAGTTGCGCAGATCGACAGTTATGTGCGGTCTCTGGGCGGCGCTGCGGGCTCTTCCGTTGGCACGGGAGGCATGAGAACCAAGATTCACGCCGCCGAAATGGCGACGGCCTCAGGCATTGCGGTTGCAATCGCCGCCGTTGACGAACCTGATGTCATTCGACGGCTGGTACTGGGAGAAGAGATCGGCACCCGCTTTGTCGCCCGCAAGGACCGACTGAATGCGCGCCAATCGTGGTTGGCGCACGGAGCGCGCAGCGTGGGCCGCCTGTTTGTTGACGAGGGCGCCGCAAGCGCCCTGCGCACGGCAGGCAGCAGCTTGCTGGCGCCGGGCGTTGAAAGGATCGAAGGTCAATTTGACGAAGGAGCCATCGTCGATCTGATTGATCTTCATGGCGAACGCATCGGCAAAGGAATCGTATCGATGTCGGCCCATGATCTGGAGTATTTTATAAATATAAGAACAAATCGCGATCAACTGCGCGGTCTTCCCGAGGTAGTGCACAGAAATGATATGACGCTCCTCTCGTAAATAAATCCGCTGATTAAGGAGACAGTTCCATGCAGCATCAGCTTGTACGGGCGCGCGCCGCTGCGCGTATCGCGAGTAGACTGCAGCGGGCGGACAAGGATCGCGCGCTGCAGGCAATGGGTGAGCATATTCAGCTTGCCGCAGACGCCATTTTGACGGCCAATGCCCACGATCTTGAACGGGCGCACACCTCAGGAGAACCAGCGCACCGACTGGATCGGTTGCGGCTCGATGACAGCCGCATCCATGCGATGGTGGAAGGTTTACACCAGGTGATGGCGCTGGCGGATCCTGTGGGAGAACTGATTGCCGCCTGGAATCAGCCGAATGGACTGCGTATGGAACAGATTCGCGTACCATTTGGCGTGATTGGCGTCATCTATGAAGCGCGCCCCAATGTAACGGTGGACACGGCCGGGCTAACCGTCAAGACGGGCAACGCCGTTGTTCTGCGGGGCGGAAAAGAAGCTTTTGAAACCAACCAGGCTCTCACGGCGGCTTTGCGCCGGGGACTGGAACAGGCTGATTTGCCGCCTGATCTCGTGATCATGTTGACCGACACAGACCGGCGCTCGGTGGACGCCCTGATTCGTGCGCGAACATTTGTGGACCTCGTGATTCCGCGAGGCGGAGCCAGTCTCATCCAGCATGTGGTGGAGCACGCCACGGTTCCCATTATCGAAACGGGGATTGGCAACTGTCATGTCTATGTCGATGCGCAGGCAAAACTGGAGATGGCGCTGGAAATCCTGATCAATTCCAAGACGCAGCGCCCCTCTGTCTGCAACGCGGCTGAAACGCTGCTTGTGCATACTGCCGTCGCTGACGCCTTTCTCCCCCATGCGGCGCAGCGACTCGCTGCACACGGTGTGGAACTGCGGTTGGATGAACGGTCGCTTTCGATTGTGCAGCGTAACATGCCGGATACCGTGTGGGCAAACGGTCTGTTTCCCCTGTTTACGAGCGTAACTGCGGAAGACTACGCAACCGAATTTCTTGCGCCGATTCTCGCGGTGAAAGTCGTAGCGTCGCGCGATGAGGCGATTGAGCACATTGGACGATATGGTACGGGGCATTCCGAAGCGATCGTAACCGAAGACGGGCAGGCGGCGCACGACTTTTTGACGCAGGTGGACGCCGCAGTCGTATATCACAACGCTGCGACACGGTTCACGGACGGTTTTGAATTCGGATTTGGCGCAGAGATCGGCATCTCAACCCAGAAGCTGCACGCCAGAGGGCCGATGGGATTACGCGAACTGACGAGTTATAAATACATCGTACGGGGCACTGGCCAGATACGCTCCTAAACCGACGCACGAATCACTTAGTTATCGGAGGCCGCGTATGCACAGCAAACACCTACAGAAGAAACCGATCTATCCCTTCGATGAATGGGAAATTATCGAGAATTCGTTTGATGTCGAGACAAATGGCCGGAACGAAACGATATTTGCGTTAGGCAATGGGTATATCGGCATGCGGGGCAATTTTGAAGAGGGGTTCGGCGGACCGCTGGGAATGTCGCTGGAGGGAATTTACCTGAATGGATTTTATGAGTCCGAATCGATCCGGTACGGCGAAGAAGCGCATGGGTACGCCCGCAATAGCCAGACGATGTTGAACGTCACGAACAGCCGGGTCATTCAACTCACTATCGACGGCGAGCCGTTTGATTTATTTCACGGAAAAATTCTTCAATACGAGCGTGTATTGGATATGAAAAATGGGGTCCTGACTCGAACCGTCATCTGGGAATCACCCGCTGGAAAACAGGTTCGGATCCATGCGCGACGAATCGTTTGCCTCAGCCGCAAACACTTGGCCGCCTTTTCGTATGAGGCGACGCCGCTCAACTTCGATGGAACTCTCACCATCGCGTCGGCTCTTGACGGCGACGTGCACAACCAGACGACCCTGGGCGATCCGCGGGTGGGCTCGGCGTTTCGCGGACAGGTGCTGATAACGGAGGAAAAAATACAGGACCGCACGTTCGGCGCCCTTCGGCAAAAGACTCAGAACACGAAATTTGAGTTGGTTTGCGCGATGGAGAACGAACTGACGACTGAGAATTCATTTGTGGCCGAAGGAGAAAACACGGATCAGCAGATTGCGCTACAATTCCGCATTGACGCGAAGCTTGGAACTCCGGTCCGCTTGACAAAGTTTGTATCCTACCACACATCAAAAGATTACCCGCAAAAAGAGCTGCAGAGGCTCGCCAAAGAAGAGACCGCCGCCGCGAAAGAGTTGGGATTCGACTTGTTGGCGAAGGAGCAACAGGCGTTTTTGAGCGCCTATTGGAGACGGAGCGACGTGGAAATTCGCGGGGACGCGGCGCTTTTGCAGAGCCTCCGGTTCAATGCGTTCCACCTGCTGCAGTCCGTCGGCCGCGATGGAAAAACCAACATCGCCGCCAAAGGCGTCACTGGCGAAGGGTACGAGGGGCACTACTTTTGGGACACCGAAACGTACATCTTCCCTTTTTTCCTGTATACACACCCGGACATCAGCAAGCGCCTGCTGGAGTATCGTTTCAGTATTTTGGACAAGGCCCGGACACGCGCGCGAGAAATGGCTCAAAAAGGGGCGCTGTACGCCTGGCGCACCATCGACGGCGAGGAAACATCGCCGTACTACCCTGCTGGCACGGCTGCTTACCACATTAACGCGGACATCATCTACGCGCTCAGAAAGTACATGCGCGCGACTGACGACAGCGAGTTTTTTTTGCGCGCCGGAGCGGAAATGCTTTTTGAAACCGCCCGCTTTTGGGTCGACCTGGGCGATTATATTCCGAAAATGGGAAACCGTTTTTGCATCAATGGCGTGACGGGCCCCGATGAGTACACGGCCCTGGTGAACAATAACTTCTACACCAACCTGATGGCCAAGGACCACCTGGAGTACGCTCATGAAATGGCCGTATGGATGCGGCAGAATCACCCGTCCGAGTACCAGGCCCTGGCTGAGAAGATCCACCTGGAAGCGATCGAGAGCGACGAATGGAAGCGTGCGGCGGACGCCATGTATCTGCCGTACGACGGGGAACTCGGAATCTACGCGCAAGATGATACGTTCCTGCAAAAGGCAATGTGGGATTTTGAGCGCACACCGCCTGACCACTATCCCCTGTTGCTGCACTATCATCCGCTGGTCATCTACAGATACCAGGTGATCAAGCAAGCCGATGTTGTACTCGCCTTGTTCCTGCAGGGGAACCGCTTCAACACGGCCGAAAAGAAACGCAATTACGACTACTACGAAACCATCACCACGCACGACTCGTCCCTTTCGCCGTGCATATACAGCATCATCGGCGCGGAAGTCGGATATCTGCAAAAAGCGTACGATTACTTTCTGCAAACGGCGCGCATGGATTTGGACGATTACAACGGCAATGTGAAGGACGGCATTCACAGCGCCTCCATGGCAGGAGCTTGGCTTTCCATCGTAAACGGGTTTGCCGGGTTTCGCGAATACGGCGGGCAATTGTGGTTCAATCCCAGAATTCCGGTCAAATGGGAGAGTTATCGATTTAAAATCGCGTTCCGTGGTCGCTTGCTGGAGATTGAGGTCGATCAGCGTCAGGTAGTGTACCGACTGCTTGAAGGTGAAGAAATAACGATTCGCCATGGCAATCTCCCGCTGGAACTGCTCCCTCAAAAAGAGTTCGCAATCGCCTCGAAAACCGAGCTGGAAGCCGTGATTTTCGATTTGGACGGAGTGGTTACAGACACGGCGGAATACCATTTTCGGGCCTGGAAACAACTCTCCGACGGGCTGGGGCTGCCCTTTGATCGCGCCGTGAATGAGCGGTTGAAAGGCATTGGCCGAATGGAGTCACTTGACATCATCCTGGAGCAAAGCGGAACATCATACACAGAGCAAGAAAAAGCCGTGTTCGCCGCGCGCAAAAACGAGTACTACCAGCAACTGATCCAAGGCATTGCGCCGCACGATCTTTTGCCGGGGATCGAACAACTGTTGAAAGAATTGAAACAAAACAGGGTGAAGATCGGACTCGCTTCCGCCAGCAAAAACGTATTCACCGTCGTCCATCAGTTGCAGGCGGCGGATTACTTTGATGTCATTGTGGACCCCGCAAAACTCCAGAAAGGGAAACCGGATCCGGAGATCTTCATGACGGCGGCGGAGTTGCTTGGCGTTCCGTACCGGAACTGCGTCGGCGTGGAAGACGCAGAGGCGGGTGTGGACGCAATTCACGCCGCGGACATGTTTGCGGTTGGCGTGGGAACAAAAAGCGCGATGAGAAAGTCCGATTGGGCTGTTGACGACCCTGCGCAGATCACGTTCGAACGCTTGCGGGAACGGTTTGAGCGAAGCAGAGGCGTCGTCCATAATTCGATTGGGTGACAAATATAAGGGGGAAATATGTATGGATTGGCATGCCTTGATGCAGCCGCCTGATTTATTTTCCGCAAGATCTGTACTCGCTATTGCACCGCATCCGGATGATATCGAAGTGGGTATTGGAGGAACTATCGCCTTGTTGGCCGACCGTGGGGTGCATGTTTCCTATCTAACCTTGACAGACGGGGCGGCGGGCAGTTCCGATCCTGCCTTAATTGGACCTCTTTTGCATTCGATCCGAAGAAAAGAATTGCAACAGTCTGGCTCTATTCTCGGGGTCGCAGAGTTTCACTGGCTCGACCTGCCTGATACAGGTCTGGCACAAATAGCCGACCTTACGGCACAAATCGTGACGACTGTGCGGACAGTTAGACCGGATGCGTTACTTACGATGGATCCATGGTTGCCATACGAGATGCATCCTGACCATCGGGCAGCCGGATTTGCGTGTGTCGACGCATTCTGTATGTCTGGCATTGCGAGTTACAATCCGGTTGATTTGGCGCGTGAATTACAGCCTCATCAGTGCCAAATGATCGCTTATTATGGCACCCATCGCCCCAATACGAAAGTTGCGATCGATTCCGTATTTGAGCGCAAGGTGGCGGCTATCCTCGCCCATGAAAGTCAGTTTTCCGGCGAAGGCGCCGAGTTTATCAAGGCGTTCACTGCTTTTCAAGGGGTCTTTGGCAAAGACGCCGACACACTTGTCGTGACACCTGACGAACCGACTGCGTATGCAGAACTGATTAAGGTGCTGCATTCGCGACAGTCTCACTACAATACGCAAGCAGAGTGGATGTAGCACGACTCAAGCAAATGAACGAGGGCTTGTTGCGTTAACGGACAATCGGCAACTTTGGCCCTTTTGTCAGTAGCCGGTATTTCATGAGCAATAAAATAGCCGCCGCCAGAAAAATGATGGGCAGTCCTCCCATGAGAATCCGAAATCCCATAACAGTATCGGGAGACTGCACCGTCAGTCGAGGACTGAATCCACTGACCGCGAAAAAGATGGCCATGATTGCGTACTGCAGTGACAAACCAAGCCGCACGATCAGACCGTTCATTCCAAGATATACCCCTTCGCGACGGCGGCCTGTTATATTGGCGTCGCGATCGATAACGTCCGCCAATAACACGTTTAGCAGTACGAGAAACCCAGAGATCGAGATGCCCAGCGCGAAGCCTGTCACGATCACGCCCATTGGCGACCGATCAAAGAGAAAGGCGAGGATCGTTGCCACGTAAAGAATGGTGCTGATAATCGCAGCACTTATTGTCGAGATGCGAACGGCAATACGCGCCCAAACGAAAGACAGCGGCATGGCCACAATAAAAATCCCGCCCAAGAATAACGAACTTTCCAAAGATGTCATCGCAACAACATATTTCGTATAAAATGAGGAAACGGTAGTGAACAGCGTTGTCGAAAACTGAATCAGAAAACTGGCTATCACGTACACAATAAAACCACGATTGGAAAATGTCGCTTTGACAGCCTCCTTAAATCGAAAGGCATCATGGCGATAGGCAGGGTTTTCAAAACTTCCATATAACGATATATACAGGGAAATAACAGAAATAACAGCAAAGAGCAACGCCATATTGCGCCACCCCAGGCTTTGTCCAAGCGCCTTGGACAAAGCAACCCCTACGATTAATCCGATAATGCCAAATACCTGTTGCAATGCAGAAACATAGGCTCGACTCTTTTCTTCTTGATACATCTCCGGAAACAGACTGCCAACATTTAACGCCGTTACGGTAAAGAAAAAATCGAACAGAAAAGTGAGGGCAAGAAAATAAATGATTAGTCCTGTCATCCCAAGCGCTGGCGGTGAAAACAAGAAATAGAAGGCGGCGCCAAAGGGTAGAGAAGCGATCACAATGAAGGGAATTCTACGTCCCCACTTCGTGCTTGTGCGGTCACTAAAATGCCCCACCAGCAAGTTCAAGATAGCATTGACAAATCCATACGCTATCAGAGCACTGGAAAGTTCGACCCCCGAAACCTTCAATTGAGTCACATAATAATACACAGCCACTGTGTTAAACGCGTTCCACAGTAAATTAATCCCGAGTTGATTGGAACTGTAAGCTATTCGTTTACCCAGAGGCACTGGTTTACCGATGACTTCTAACTGATCCATAGCGCACCCCATCTCATCGCCTCTATACGGAATGTCTCATTATTCAGGCCAGTACCCCCATTATTTTAATTGGTTTAATATTATTATAATTGGCAGTTTACTAAATTATTTGATTGTTGTCAATACAAAATTTGACGCATAGCTTGACCAATCACCTACTCTGCTTTTGATTTATCTCGGCTGTAAACTTCTTGAATTCAGCATTTTTCGTTCTATTCATAAGGATGTTTGCTATAATGATGGATGTTATTCCAATATCAGAATATCAGGACGTTCATAGATTTGTCCATGGTATTCGACCGTCTGGCAGGGCCATGTACCCGTCTGAGTGAGAAACTCGTTATCCTTCTCTCCCACCAGTATCGTATCCTCCGATTTGACGCCGCGGATGGATGGATTCCAGGCGAACGCCTGGTGTACCTTGATCACATCGCGCGAATCGGCAGTCGCCAGATACTCACGTGATGCGTAACCGGTTGGACCGCCCTGATGAAGCAGCTTCCAGTCGTCCGCATAGCCCACTTGACGATACGCCTCCACCGCGACGGCAAATACGTCGGCCACAGTGCGGCCCGGCCTGGTTTCTGCGTTCATGCGCACGTCGATGAACGCGCATTTGGCCCGGTTCTCCAACAGCTCCTCGGAAAGCGAGCCGAAATGGACGAACCGTGTCACGTTGGCCACCAGACCGAACCGCTCGGCACAGAGCACCAACATGGCATAGCGTTCCAGTGGTTTGTCTGTGGGAATGGGATGTCGGTATCTGAAGATCCGTTCATCGGTCGCGACAAGAGTCACCACCGGCGCACAGCCCGCCGCCATGACCCGACTGGCCAGCATCGCTGCGATCTCGTGTTCAGTAAGACCCGGCCGCAGTTGGCGCGCCACCGTCTCGATCGCTTGCGCCGCCGTCAGGCACACATGCCGATACTGCTCCCTCTGCTGATCCGTCAGACTTCGTCGCAGTTGCGACAGCTCTTCGCCCACATGCCGGGCGTACGGCTCAAATCCGTCGGAGGCGACCCGTTTGCCGCGCAACCACTCGCTGAGAGTTTTCTCCATGCCCTCCGTCCACGCTGGCGCAACGACTTCGATTCCAAGCGTCGCCAATTCTTCTTCGGCGATGCGCCGCTCCTCCATGCTGGTGGTGACGCACGTGATCCTGTCTTCCATCATGACCAACCGGGCGACGCCGTACTCTGATGCATTGACAATATGATGGTCGCGCCCGCCCGTCAGCCAGGAAAAATTGGCGCGGGTCGACACCAGGAGCGCATCGTACCGTTCTTTGCGCATAAATGCACGGACACGCTCCGCCAACTGAGTGACCAGACTGAGACTTCCATACAGATCGCGACCACTCAGTTCGCGGGCAGAGTTCTCCCAGACGTCGGGGCCGTTCACTCGCGGTATCCCCCTGGGTGACTCTGATGCCACGCAAAAGCAGATGCGATGATCGCATCCAGATCGTCATGCACCGGCCTCCAGCCAAGCGTCGACTGGGCGTTGCCTGAGGCGGCGACCAGGATGGCAGGATCTCCCGCCCGCCTAGCTGCTTCGACAATGGGTACACGCACCCCGGCAACCCGCTCCACAGCGCGAATCACGTCCTGCACGGAGAAGCCCTTGCCAATGCCGAGATTGAACACCTCAACGGCGCCGCCGCTGCGCAGTCGCTCCAAGGCGAGACGGTGGGCCGCAGCGAGATCCATCACATCAATATAGTCCCGAATGCACGTGCCGTCGGGAGTCGGATAGTCGGCGCCAAAGATCGCGATCTGGTCTCGAATGCCAAGCGCCGCCTGAATGGCCAGCGGAATGAGATGCGTTTCCGGATCGTGGTCCTCACCAATGGGCAGGTACGGATGGGCGCCGGCCGCGTTAAAGTACCGCAGACTCACCGACTTTAGACCATACGCCGCATGACACCACCGCAGCATCCGTTCAATCGCGAGCTTCGTCTCTCCGTAGGGATTGGTGGGCTTCGTCGGATGATCCTCGTCAATCGGAACTCGCAGCGGCTCGCCGTATACGGCGGCCGTGGAAGAAAATACGATCCGCTTGACTCCGCAGTCCACGAGCGCCGAGAGCAGCCGCTCCGTGGCACCGACGTTATTGGCATAATAGTTGAGCGGTTGTCTGACGCTTTCTCCAACGAGCGAATGCGCGGCAAAGTGCACCACGCTTTCGACATCATGCCGTCGCACGATGTCCGTAACCGCATCCGTATCGCGAATATCCACCTCGTACAGCGGACAGTCCAGCACCGCCTGGCGATGGCCCCGCTGCAGATTGTCAATCACCACGACCTCTTCTCCGCGGCTCTTCAGGTCCGCCACCGTATGACTGCCGATGTACCCCGCTCCGCCTGTCACCAAAACCGCCGTCACGCCCTCGCCTCCTCCGTTACTTCCCGCGCCCCCGCGCCGATCTCACTGACGTAAAACGCCGCCGTGAGTCCGGTCGCGTCGCGATACCGCCGACCCACCTCATCCTGGAAGCGCACAAGAGCGTCGCCATGCACAAGATTGACTGTGCAGCCACCGAACCCGGCGCCCGTCATGCGCGCCCCGATGCACCCCGGAACATCCCATGCCGCCTCGGCCAGAGTGTCGAGTTCGTAACCCGTCACCTCATAGTCGTCTCGCAATGACTCATGGGACTGCTTCATCAATTCGCCAAACACGGGCAACCGTCCCGCGCGCAAAGCGACCGCCGCCTCGATCACCCTTTTATTTTCAGTCACCACGTGCCTGCCGCGTTTTTGCCCCGCCGGACTCTCCACATCGTTTGCGCAGAGCTCCCACTCGCCGATCGACAATTCCGCCAGATGACGCACCGCCGGCATGCGCCTTTGCACAGTGGCCAACACCGCTTCGCACTCCGCCCGTCTTTCGTTGTAGCGGGAATCGGTCAGGCCGCGCTGTTTGTTGGTGTTGACGATGACCAGTCGATAATCCCCCGTTTGAAACGGCGTCGGCTCATAATCGAGCGTTGCTGTGTTAAGCAGCAACGCATGCCCCGCCTTCCCCAAGCCGACTGCAAACTGATCCATGATTCCGCAATTAACGCCGACAAATGCGTTTTCCGCCCGTTGCGCGAGTTTCACCAACTGCAGCCGCGCGCGTGTGGAACCGCTCAAAGCCGCCACAGCAAGCGCCGTGGCCATCTCAATCGACGCCGAACTGGACAGGCCCGCCCGGCTGGGGAGATTGCCGACAAAGAGAAAATCCGCTCCCACAAACGGCATCTGGTCGCAGAGCGCCGCCCAGATGACTCCTTTCGGATAATTCGCGTAGTCATCCTCAGCACGATAGGCCAACCCGTCAATGGATGATGCCACAACCTTTGGATAGTTGAATGAGGCGAAGCGCGCCATGCGGTCCGACCGGGCGCGCGCAAACACCCATGTTCCCTCTTTGAGCGCGGCGGGAAGGACGTGCCCGCCATTGTAATCGATGTGTTCACCGATCAGGTTCACGCGTCCCGGCGCAAAGAACACCCGCACATCCATCGCAGATCCCGGCGAGAACGCCGCAAACTGTTGCCAGCCGCGTCGCAGCATGTCAGCCACGACGCCCGCTCTTACTCCGCTCTGCGGTATGTCAGCCATGGCTCCTGCCCCCCTCTTCGCTGTCGCGTTCCGCCGCCAGGATAGCATGACGCAGAAGCGGCGCCGTCTCTTCGACAGCCGTGGGATTGCATGGCGCCCAGGCGCCCGTTTCGGACGACGCCAGGTATTTTGATTTGGTCTGGTCCCGCAGAGGCGGATAAAACTCAATGTGAAAATGAAAGGAGTCAGAAACGTCGGAGCCGTCAGATGGTCGTTGATGCAGCACCATCATATAGGGAAAAGGACGATCGAACAGCCTGTCCATGCCCGCAGTCACCCGTTTTAACATGGCAGCCAGATCGTTTCTTTGCTCCTCTCCCATTTCGGGCAGCGCCGTCAGATGTTCTTTGCTTACGATAAAGACACCGTACGGATAATCGGTGAAAAAAGGGATATAGGCCAGAAAGTATTCCGTTTCAGCAACGATACGCGCGCCAAACTCCCGCTCAGTCCGATTCATGTCGCACAGCAGACACTGTCCGTATTGATGAAAATGCGCCTGGCAGGCGTCCAGTTCAATGCGCAGTTTTTGGGGTACGTAAGGATACGCATAGATCTGCCCGTGCGGATGGGGCATCGTCACGCCGACTTCCTCACCCCGATTCTCGAAAATGAGAATATACTTGTGACGCGGATCCGCAGAGAGCGTTTCAAAGCGCTCCGTCCACACAGCAATGACACGGCGAATTCCAGAGATCGGCATGTGCGCCAGCGACATATGGTGATCGGATGAATAGAGGACCACTTCGCATTTTCCATAGGCGGCCGCCGTCCTGTACAGGTCCGATCCTACCTCGTCCGGTTCAGACGGCGTCGGAGAGAGCGCCGGAAAATCGTTGTCATAAACGTACACATCATAGAAATCCGGAACTTTTCCGGAACCTGGACAAAAGGGACAATCGTCTTTGGGCAGGTGGGGACGCGCCTGCCGCTCGGAAGCCACCATGGTCCAATCCTGAAGAAGCGGGTTATAACGCAGTTCACTCACGATACCATCAACTCCAACCCCATCCTTGAGAGTGGTGCGTATTGCAGACAAGAGACAGCATGAACATCTTCTCACGGCAAGAGACGCAGGACGCGCAGGGCGTGCCTTGACCTTTTGATCAGTTTTTCACCCCGTCCAGCGCAGTGAGAAAAACCTCCACACCGGCATCGCGCAGCGCGCTTATCTCGAACTCTCTGCCCGCATCGTCAGTCACAACCGCGTCTACCTCATCGATCACCGCGATGTGAGCGAGCGCCTGAACGCCCCATTTGGAATGGTCGAACAGCAGAATGACTTTGTCCGCCCGTTCCATCAGCAGACGATCAATCGAGGCTTCCAGCAGATTCGGCGTACTGATGCCAGCGACGAGGTCAATGCCATGCACGCCCAGAAACAGAATATCCATATGTACCTTGCGCACAGTCGCTTCCGCCAGTGGACCGACCAGTGCATCGGAGGGCGTGCGAAAATGACCGCCTGTCAAGATAATGTCCTGCCACCCGTTGTGATTCAGCTCGATGGCGATGTTGGTGGAGTTGGTCACAAACGTCAGATCCCGAAACCCGGTGATCGCGTTCGCGAGCGTCCACGTTGTTGTACCCGCCGAAAGACCGATGGTCATCTGCGGCTCAATGAGCGGCATAGCCGTTTTCGCAATCCACATTTTTTCCGCCTGCTGCAGAAGACGTTTTGCCATAAATGGTTGCTCGCTGGAACTTCCGGCCACCTGCCCCCCGCCTGTGACCTGATTCACGAGACCCTGGCTTTGCAGCATGCGCAGATCGCGACGCACCGTCATCTCAGACACGGTCAACCGTTCTGCCAGGTCTCGAATGGAGATAAACCCATGCTTGGCCAAAAGCACCAACAGCATTTCTTGTCGCTGTTTCGGATGCATGACATCATATCCCTTCTCCATCCATAACAGAGTATATCATATAGTATCATAATTATGTTAGCAATGAGAATTTTGCGTCATTCGACTATGGAACAGCGAATAACAACCTGAAAATCACACACGCAGAAACATTCCGTATCATAAACGTGGCATTTTTCGCGATGTGACACTCGTGCGCCAACCGCTCCTGCACATTGAAGACATTCGCGTACGGACTCCACTGGGCGATCACTATGGTGATGCCAGTATACAGGCGCATATTACGCTCGGGTCTGCAAAGAAGTTGCAAACCGGGATGGAACAACCAATGTCTCTGCGGCTCACGCTGCTTGATGCGGAGAGCATGCTTTTGACAGGCTTTCCGATCACGCGAGATGTGTTCGTGTCCGGAGCCACGTCTATCGTTGAGGTGGAACAACCTGTCACTGACCCGCGCAAGTGGTCGGCGGAAGATCCTGCCCTTTACAGGCTCGCGGTCGAGTTGCTGTCGCCAGAAGGCGCAACACTGGAGTCTGTCGCCTTGCGAGTGGGGTTTCGCAGTGTGGAACTGAAGGAAGGAAATTTGCTTGTCAACGGTAAGGACATTCTGTTCAAGGGTGTCAATCGGCACGAATTTCATCCCCTATACGGGAGATCTGTGCCCTACGAAGCGATGGCCGAGCGCATTCGCAGGCTTGACCCGACCCGACTTATCCACTATGAACCCGATCGCGAAGCCAAAGTTGCAGACGTGTTCAGCACGATGTACACGTCGCAGGCGGAAATGGACGATCTGGGCAGTCGCAGCGATCTTGACAAACCCCACATTCTCTGTGAATTTGCGCATGCCATGGGCAATGGCCCAGGCGGTCTCAAGGAGTATGTGGAACTGTATTATCGGCATAAACGCTTGCAGGGAGGCTTTGTGTGGGAGTGGATGGATCACGGCATCCCCCAATTCACGCCGGATGGACGGATGTACTACGCATACGGAGGAGATTTTGGCGATCAGCCAAACGATGGGAATTTTGTGATTGACGGACTGCTCTTCCCTGACCGCACACCGTCGCCCGGTCTCCATGAGTACAGGAAAGTGATCGAACCAGTGCAGGTTGAAGTGGTTGACGCGGCCACGGGACGGATTCGCGTGATGAATCGCTATGATTTTATCTCCCTGGCCCATCTCCGCTTATCGTGGCGCCTGGAGGCAGATGGACGCCTGCTGCAATCCGGAGTGGCGCCCTTGCCTCCCGTAGCGGCGGGCGAAAGCGCGGAACTGACGCTTCCCATTCAGCCGTCCGATCAGTTCGACTCCGCAGCAGACTACTGGGTGACACTCGTGTTTGCTTTGGCAGCCGATACGATCTGGGCCAGTCAGGGGTATGAGGTGGCGTGGGCGCAGTATCCAGTGCCGCAGCCAGCAGTCGTTTCGAACTATGCTGACGTTGCCGCAACAATTGCGGTTCCTGAAGGAGCGACATTGCCTGCCGTGCCCACCAGCGCCGCCATGACTTTTGCAGCGCCACTATCTCCTCTGTTCTGCGCGGAAAACGGCGAGTACCTGGACATTCGGGGTGATGATTTTACCATCGTATTCGACTTGACTCACGGGCGCATCCGGTCCTGGACATACGCGAGTCAATCAATCCTTGAACTTGGCCCGACGCTCGACTTCTGGCGTCCGCCTATGGACAACGATGGAAGCATCGGCGACGATTGGCAGCGTGCAGGCATTCCCCTACTGCAAGAACGCACAGACGCTGTGCAGTGGCGTCTGTCGCCTGACGCCCAGCACGTCGATGTCGTCGCACACGCGCGCATTGCCCCTCCCGTCTGGTCGTGGGGATTCGCGTGTGAGTATCAGTATCGCATCGACGCTTCCGGATGCGTGCGGTTGGAAGTGACTGGCGAGCCGCAGCGAGACGCGCCCCGACTGCTTCCGCGCATTGGGCTGACAGCCGAATTGCCGCACAACCTCGACCGTGCGACTTGGTACGGCCGCGGACCCGGAGAGACATACAGCGATACAAAGCAGGCAGGCCGCATCGGTTTATTTCGCCGCACCGTCGACCAACTGTATACCCCGTACGTTCGCCCGCAGGAATATGGCAACCGATCCGACACCCGTTGGGCAGCGCTTACCGATGAACGGGGAATCGGACTGCTTGTTGTGGGTCAACCCCAATTCGACTGGACCGCGCGACGCTTTCGCACGCATGATATTGCAGTTGCGAAACACACGGTGGATCTGGTTGATGCAGGGGTTGTCGTGCTCTCAATCAATCATGCTCACCATGGTATTGGCACTGCCAGTTGCGGGCCGGATCCGCTCGCGCAGTACGAGTTGCGCACAGCACCCTTTCGGTTCAGCGTGTATTTGCGAGCGTTTGACGCTAATGTGAATGCGCCCTCGCAGTTGGCCAAAGCCTGTCGTGTTTAGGAAACCGCCATGGCCCCTCAGTGAGAAGCGAGACGTTGCAAAGTTTATTCGCGCCTATAACCTATAAATCAAAACTTGGGACGGGGAGCGAGGATCCAGAAAAAAGGGTTTGATCAATCACAATTTCGGCAGCCCCGATGGCGACGGAGTTTGCATTGGCGATCATGATAGGCGTACTTTTATTGAGTAAAATCGCCCGATGCTGCAAGACGCGTTCGATTTCCGGAAGGATAAAGGTCGCCGCTCGGGAAAGCATTCCTCCAATTGTAACCTGTTCCGGATTTAATCCGTTGAGTATATTGGCGATGCCCACACCCAGGTATTCACCCAGCGCGTGGAAGGCGCGTATATAGGCGCGGTTATCATGTTGCGCCTCATACAAAATCTGTTCAACCACACTCCATCCGGACGACGCCTCCGGGGTCTTTCCCCCAGCCTCTCTGATATAACGCAACAGGCTTCGTTCTGAAGCGTACTCTTCCCAACATCCGTAATTTCCGCATGAACACTCCAGACCAATCGCCGCGATGGTCATGTGGCCAAACTCGCCTGCCAACCCGTCTTTGCCACGATACAATTGACCGTTTACAATAACACCTACCCCAATTCCGACTCCAGCGTTTATATGAACGAGATTCCGCACACGCAGATTGCGTTGCTGCAACTCGCACCACGCCCCACAATTCGCGTCATTATCGATAAATACGGGAACTTTAAAGTGTTGACTGAGCCCCGCCCGGAGATTCCAATTCGATACATTTATATTGGGTAAATGATATACGATTCCAGTTGAGAAATTGACGATGCCGGGAAGGGCGACGCCAATTCCCGCAAGTCCGTGCGGACTCGAAGGCGTGGCTTTTATTGCTGCGGCAGCTTCGACCAGAATCATTTCGACAAGCCGCTCCTGGTACTGACTTGCCTGTTCATGTATGGTGAGAGTTTTTGTCTGTCTGTATACGACCTCACCGCGCGTATTGGACACCACTGTTGTCATGTGCGTAATTTGAATATCGATTCCGATCGCGTACGCAGCGTTGGCGTTAAATTTCAACAACACGGGTTTGCGTCCGCCGCTCGACGAGCCATAACCGATCTCCTGGACCAGTTGTTCCTGAATGAGTTCGTCAACCAGGTAAGACACTGTCGCCTTATTGAGGCCCGTGATTTGAGAAATATCAATACGAGACGTGGTCCGTTTTCCGCGAATCACGTTCATCACTGTCGCTAGATTGATTCTACGCATTCCTGCCGCGTCGACATTTGTGGTCATGACAGTCATCTCCGTAGCAAGGAACAGAAATTATTCTGTATTGCAAACTATACAGGGATACTTTACTATATAATTAAATTTTGGTCAATTCAATCGATTTTAGTTCGATATATTTTAGTGAGCGCCTGAACTTTTTTGTGACCGATCAGATGTAGGAGGAATGAGCAGTGTCACTACACAGAAAGCTTGTTACGCTGGTCGGGTTTATCATCTTGATCATTCTATCGTCGACTCTCGCCATCGTCTATGGAGCCAGTCAGTCCATCATGGTACAGCAGGCGCGGCAAAACGCCGTTTCGATCATCAGTACGATCGATTCTGCGCTCGCCAGTGGTATTCCTGATTTTCAGTTTGAAGCGATTCTCCTCCACCTCAAGCGGCAGGAACCCGAAATCACCTCGTTTGATATCTACAAATTGACCGGTTATCTGTACGACATCGCTTCCACCAACCCGCAAAACATTGGTACTCAGGCTAGTCCTAACGGCACTCTGGCTCTTCAGAAAAATACGGTTATTACTACAATGAAAGGAAATGTATTGGAAATCATAGCACCCATCCACATTAATGGCAAGCCAGTGTATGTGGCGAGTGTTGGGTTCTCCATCTCTCACAATCTGTCCGTCATACGAAAACTATTGATCAAGGTGCTGATCGTCGGACTGATAGCATTATGCTGCTCTGTCGTCGCCACATGGCTGTTTGCCAGACGACTGCTGTCTCGCCCGCTTATGACTATTGTCGAAGCTGCCAACGACATCGCTGTCGGCAACCTTACGATTGATCTGAGTCATCAATCACTTAGAAAAGACGAGATTGGCGTTTTAGCTCGCAGTTTTGATAAAATGACCGAGAATCTCCGGGAACTCATTTCCGGTATATCTCAGGCGTCCGAACAACTGAACCACGCATTTAAAGAGTTGGTGACAAGCGCTGACCATGCATCGCGGGGAGCCCTGCACGTTTCCGACGTGATGAACCACATGGCGCACAAGATGGCGCTGCAGACGCAACATTCAACCACAGCAACGCGCGCCATGGATGATGTGGCCGCAGCGATCGGCAGCATTACGGCCACATCGGCCGAGGCGGCTGAAACTTCATCCGCAACAGCGGAGCGTGTTCGCGAAAGCATGATTGCTCTTCACAGGACCATGGAGGAACTGAACGCACTTAAAGAACACGCTTTGGAAACTGGCATTGGCCACGAAGAACGGTTTGACAGGCATCAAAAAATAGATCATTTATTGGGTGACGTGGCGCCCAACACGCAGCGGATCGCCGAGGAAATGCAGGGTATTTCGGAGATGATCAGCCAAGTCTCCGAGGAATCGTATAAAGTGCTGACAGAGATGGAACGCGTTGAAGAGTTGGCAAAAGACTCTGGCACTGACCTGCTCAACATAGCAGCGACAGTGGAGGGACAACTGGGTTCGATTCAGGAAGTCAACCGTTCGGCGACGCAACTGAGCCAGATGGCCATGGAATTGCGGGAACTGGTTTCGATCTTCGATCTGATGTAGATCAAGAGAATCAGACGCCGTTCCCGCAATGCGCCTACCCTTTGACAGACCCGGCAAGCAAGCCGCGGACGAAGTATTTTCCGAGGAAGATGTACACAATGAGAGTCGGCAACGACACCAACAGTGCACTGGCCATCTGGACATTCCACTGCACAGTTTGACTGCCCGCGATGTTGACGAGCGCCACTGTGACGGGCTGGTAAGGAGGATTGGTCAAAGCCACTGCAAACAGGAAGTTATTCCAGACTTGCGTGAACTGCCAGATGCCAGCCACCACAAATCCGGGGATAGAGAGCGGCAGGACAATATAACGAAATATGCCCCAATACCCCGTTCCATCGATCTTCCCAGACTCAATAATCTCATCCGGGATCGCCGCGTAGAAATTCCGGAAGATCAGCGTTGTGATTGGAATCCCGTATACGGTATGCACGAGTATCAGCCCGGCGATGGTGTTGTACAGCCCAATCGAGTCCAACACTCTTAGCAGCGGGATCAGTACACTCTGATAAGGGATAAACATCCCAAACAGAATAAGAAAGAAGATGACATTCGAACCCCTGAACTTCCACTTCGACAGTGCATATCCGTTCTGCGCCCCAAACAACGCGGACAGGAGTGTGGCAGGAATCGCCAGCTCAAAACTGTTCATAAAATTGGGGCCCAATTGCGCCCACGCCGCTGAAATACTGGATAAACTAAGGCTTGACGGCAGATTCCACATCTGCGCCAGGCTGATCGCCGAGTTCGTCTTCAGGCTGGTGACGACAACCACATAGACCGGAACCAGATATAAGCAGGCCAGTATGATCAACACCACATACAGTAACGATCGATTGATTCGCCGCAGCGCCATCATGTCTAAAGCTCCCTCCTCCGTGCCAGTCGCAGACACGCGACGTCATCGATCTTTGTCCTCGCTGCAGGCGTCTTGACCGTCATGACGATGAGTTCTGCCGTAAAGTCGAGATCAGGTACGGGATGATAAATACCGCAATCATCAGCAAAAGAACTATCGCGATCGCGGCGCCCTGGGCAAACTGGTCACCCTGAAAGGTCGTCTGAAACATGTTGAGACTCGGCATGTCAGTCACAAACTCCTGACCGGGACCCGTCATGGCGTAAATCAGTCCAAACACCTTCAGAGAAGCCGCGCTGAGGATGATCACGATCGTTGTCGTCGTTGATCTGAGTTGCGGAAGGATGATCGACCAGAACATTCGCAAGGCGCCTGCGCCGTCAATGCGGGCCGCTTCTTTGATGTCTTCGGAGATGCCGCGCAATCCAGCCAGATAAACGGCCATCGCAAATCCGGACATCTGCCAGACGGCCGCGATCAGAACTGCCAGAAGCGCGAGCGGAATCCCCACCTGAATCTGCCCAAGTGTAATGTTGGGTACGATCGTCGTGCTCAAAAACCAGGAGGGCACTGTTTTCCATCCAAATGCCTTCAGGATCAGATTGACACCCGTCTGCGGATTTAAGATCCAGGACCAGATGACACCCGTGACGACAAAGGATATCGCCATGGGAAAGAGGAAGATGCCGCGAAACAATCCCTCGGCGCGAATCCGTTGATCGAGCAGCAAAGCGAGACCCATTCCCACGATCAGGCATCCCATGATGAAGAAGGCCGTGAATACGACGATATTTCGCAAATCAGACTGAAAACGAAAGGTGCCAAACACAGTACTATAATTTTGCAGCCCGGCAAACGAAAAATTTGGAATGAAACTGTTCCAGTTCGTGAGCGACACGTAGCCGGTCCACACAATAAACCCGTAAACAAATACACCTAACAGGATGAGCGAAGGAACGAGCGTGGCGACGGCAGAAAACCGATCCCACGAAAACCGCCGCCGCATCGTCACGCGTGTTCCCAGCGTCGCGTTCGTCCAGCTCTTCATATTCGTCCCCCTTGAGCGATCCCAGGATTTGATGAGATTCGCGCAAGGTTGCAAGGCAACCTTGCGCGAAATGTGTGCAGTAAACTGGTTAGCTCAGTGGATTCGATTGCGCTGCGCTTGCAAGCGCCGAAACAAATTGCTTGACGTTGTGATTCGTGACGAAGATCTCCATCGCGTTATTAAACGAATTGGTGAATCCAGGGTTCACGGCGCCCTGTCCAATAACCAGCACGAGTTTGTCCCGTTTGAATGACTGCATGGCTGCGCGAGAATATGCGTCGTACAGCTTCGGATTGGCGTCAAGCCGCGGAGAGAACGTTCCCTTGAGTGGATTGAACACGTCCTGACCCTGCTTGGAACCCAATACTTTGAGAAAGTCGAGTGTTGGAGTCGGGTTTTTCAGTTTCGCTGGAAGTCCAAAGACATCCGACACAGCCCCAAACACGCCATGAGTTCCAGGAGTGGCAGCCCATCCAAACCCTGCGCCCGGTTTCAGGTGCAATGCGGTGGTGAAGTAACCCTGCGCCCAGTCGCCCATGACATTCATGGCTGCCTTGCCCTGCGCCACAAGCTGGTCCGCCTGTTGCCAGTGCAATGCGGAGTAATCGGTGTTGGTGTAAGCCATCATCCGATTGAAGGTGTTCGCCGCTTCCTTTACGCCGTAAATGTTCCACGATGCTTTCCCAGTCAACAACTGGTCGTACTTAACAGGTCCTACTGTACCCAACAGGACATCGCTAAACAGCAGCGTTGCTTCCCAGTTGCCATGATTCGCAAGAGCGAGCGGTGTGATGCCGTGTCGTTTCAGCACGGCCGCGTCAGCAAAAAACTGTGGAAAAGTAGAGGGAGGCGTCAGATGATACCGTTTGAAGACGCTCGGGTTATACCAAGTCACGTTACCACGCTGCATGTCGACAGGAACTGCGTAAATCTTTCCGTTGGTTGTAAGGAGGTTGAGCAAAGACTTTGGAAAAGCTTTATACCAACCCTGTGATTGGTAGAGTGAGTTTAAAGGCTGCATGTCACCCGCCTGAACCCATGACAGCAGCGATCCGCCGCCTGCATGCACCTGAAATGTACCAGGGGGGTTGCCAGCTTCCATGCGACTTGCCAAAACAGCCTTCGCATTGGATCCGGCGCCGCCAGCGACAGCATCGTTGGTCACCTTTATGCCTGGATATTGCCCGTTGAAGACGCCTATCATTCCTTTAAGGGCCTTGCTGCTTGCCACACCCGTCCACCAACTGAAGATTTGCAGATCGCCTTTTTGCTGAGCAGCAAAAGCGAGTGGGGCGGTTGTGAGGCTAAGCGCTATCGCCAGCGCCGAAGCCGCTTTCAATGTGTTGCCAAATTTCATGAGTCGTTCCTCCTTTTGATGATAAAAATTTGGTGCAACTCTCTTAAATTCGTGCACCTTGGCGACAACGCTTTCAAGGCTACCGCGCCAGAAATGTGTTACACTCTTGTTGAGCATACTGCCCTTCGCAATCCGTGCGAATGCACCAGTAAGTTTATCAAGAAAATTAACACTGGCTATATACCCCGAAAACGAAGTCGTTTTGTTACGCGAATCGACGCATAAAGCGTTCAATAGTTTTTATTATAAACTATGGTTAGTTTTCTTGCAAGAGTTTTTGGATATATGGCAGTGACAACAGCCTTGCCGCTGCCAATTGCCTCAAAGTGATACGGTCCACCGGATGTCCGCCAGATCCCGAATCCAGTCAAGCCCAGGAATGCAGAATCACGATATCCACACGCCGATTTGCACGCATCCCCTGCGCGGAGGCGTTGCTGGCAACCGGATGATACTTGCTGAATCCCTGCGCTGTCGGTGTATCCGTTGACCTGAACCCGATTTTGCACCGCGTCAAGAAATGGCACCAGCCCAAGAAGAATGCGTTGCGCTGCCTGACGCAACCGATCGGATCCTGTGTCAAACAGGATATCGGCGTGGATCTCGATCTGGATCCCACGCGACCCGTTGACAGCCGTCACACTGGCGTTCAGGTTGTGAACCCGAATGTACGTTTGCAGTCGCGCATACAGGCTGGAAAACACCTTGTCCTCATGCAGTATGCCATGCACTTGCCCCGCTTGTTGCGGAGTGAGCAACACCTGCTGCAGCACACTTTTTCCGTTTGGTGCGTGCGCAACAGACGGCGCAGGTGCTTGATGCAGCAGCGCAGCGGGCTGCAACACACTTTTTCCGCCGCTTGCGCTCGCGAACTGAATCGGGGTAGTGGAACCGGAAAACGCCAGGTGGAGCGACTGGGCCAGTTGCTGAAATTTACCCTGATTCACACTGGCGACCGAATACATGATGATAAAAAACGCCAGGAGAAGCGTGATCAGGTCGCTGTAGGTGAGAAGCCAGCGCTCGTGGATTTCCTTTCGAACTCGTACCTTCTCTTTTTTCCGATTCCGCCTTGGCGCCTTCATCGCATATTTTCCTTTTTAAGTATAAAAAGTATTTTTATGTTTCGTCAGAGGGATAGCTGTAGACAGTGCCCTCGACTACTTCGATCGCGCAGACCCAAACCGTTTACAAATGGGAGGATTTCGATGTGCTTGGCGACATGACGATCGCAGTCAGCGAATGCGGCGCCAGTGTCTGGGTGAAATTCACCGCCATCCCACTCCTGGTCCGCCATGTGACATGCGTGCTGTGCTCGCGTAAAAGTTTACAACAGCGCGCCTGGCAGACTGATAATTGGCGAGATTTACGTGTGCGAGATAGGTTGTGAGTTCGCCCCATCATGATGCGTGACGTCGGCGTGCTTCACCCAAGCGGCGGCATACTGTGGCGTTCCTCCTCCGTTTCCCTGCGGATTCGAGCCATAGTTCACCGTTATCAGCGGCTGCGCGCCCACCATACGTGCCATGGATATGAATTTTGCGAAGTTGTCCTGCGCGTCCGTTTTGCCGGATTGCCCTAGTGTGATGCTGTTCGTGCTCCACTGGTACTTGTCGGACGTGGCCCCTCCTGGGTAGCGCAACACGCCAACATGGATCGCCCTGAGCAAACGCGGAACAGCATTGTCAAGCAAATTTGGATCCCACACGGCCGTGTTGAGTCCGAATGCCGTTTTCGGGATTACCCCAAGTCCTCTGCCGAAGTTTACGCTGATCGTTGCGTTTACCAGCGTACTGGACGTTCCAGGTTGCTCCGCCATCGTTGCCGTCTTGTCTGATCTCATTGTCGACAGGGTCAGTCCCAGGAGACCTCCGGCCAAGACAAAAGCCACAATCGCCATGCCAAGTTTGCTGCTCCCGAATGCCACTACGTGCCCTCCCCGCTTTTATTCAATCCGTCTCGTCCAGTCGCGCTATGACGGCCATCGCACGGCGCACGGCTTGCTCGGCCTCCACAAACACAACGTCGGATTTTCTCAGCTCCATTGTGGCAAATAAACGCGCTCTCCCTTCGTCGCTATGGAGATCTTTGCAGGCGTCGTACAATCGTTCGAGCGCCATAAGTCGTTCCCTGCATACCGGCGTTCTGTCGTCATCCGGTTCTTGCGTGATACCCAACAGCAGAAAATCCAATATCATGCCAAAGGTATTGACGATTTTCGCCAAATTGTTCCATCGCCACATGCGACGATTTTTCTCATCGGTGCCGATGGTTGGCTGGAGTGAACTGAGTTCCTGGGCCGCTCGCTCCTGCGCTTCCTCGGCGCTCTGATTGATGCCTGACTGCGCCAACAATGTACGCACTTTTTCTACGACAACCGCGCCCAACGGTCGACCACCTGCTTTTATCTCCACTATCTCGATTGTACCGAAATGTTGTGGCGAAGAAATACAATTTGCGAGCTTTCTTTATGATTTGCGATCATTTCTTCGTCCGCACAACGGAAACACAGTATCACTTCAGTGCTCTACCATCCCGCTGTCACGACAGTGGCCGCTCCTGCATCCGCTCCAAACTGTGTCATTAGTCGCCAGGATAAGGTTGATTATACTAGGTGACGCAGATCTCGCGATTTCGGTACAGCGATGTGTACGACAGGTTCTCTGATCCGCTGAACACGGCGCGATTCACTAACAAGGGAGGCGTTGCAATGGCATCTCTATCCGGGGGAGTTGCACTTGTCACAGGCGGAGGACGTGGCATACCCATTGCAATGTGCGTGGGCGATGAAAGTCGATTCGTCACGGCTGCGTACATTCCGGTCAATGGCGGTATGGCGATGGAGTAGGCTCGGGGGAACGAAAATGGACAGGTCGCGTGACCCTTCCCGCAAACAGCGCCTTTGTGAACGCGGAACTATCTGCTGCTGGACGTGATGAGCTTGGCGAGGGCCGTAGGCCCCATTCTCGGTGTGTACGTAACGCGGGGGAAAATTTATGGATGGCTCTTTGTATCGGGCGCCGTCCTCGCGGCCAGCGGACTTGCTTTTCTATATGGTGTGAGAGAATGCTTCGAGCGTCGGGCCTCAAACGCCGGGCGCAACGTGAGCTTGCGCCTTGAACCGCGCGCCATGGATCCTTCGCTTGTTTTGCTGGCCGCCGCGTTTGCCTACGCTGAGTTCTCTGTTATCGACGCTACAAGTAAAGCGTTTCACATCATGTTCGATCTCCAGATAGACGTTCCGCACGCAAACGCTGCGCTTTCATGAGACGCGCTTCATACTGGTCGCGCATCGCGTGGAGCTTCTCCCGTTTCTCGTCGATTGTGTCTACAATTCCCTGCAAGAGTTCCACCGATTCTTCGAGAATTCGCATTTTTTCTTCATTTGACTCATCGCCCAAGTACGAAGATTTGAGTCGCTCCAAACTGGTCTCGGCGTCGAGAATCGAACGAATCTCCAGCAACGAATACCCGAGATGATCTTTCAACTGCCGGATGGACTGCAGTTTGACGATGGCCGCTTCATCGTACAGGCGGTGTCCCCCCTCAGTATGAGCGGAAGGCTGGATCAATCCCATTTCTTCATAATAATGAAGAGTACGCGGTGTGATTTTAAGCCGCTTTGCGACTTCCTCCACCGTCAACCTGACATTCATCTCCGCGTTTTCCCTCCTCGAAAGCCATGGATGAACTATGGCAAAGATTGCAGTTGCCAAGGCTACTGTCACTATTGAAGCATGCTCCGAACAATATGCCTGATCAGATCCCCGCGGCTGATCACACCCACGACTTCTTTTCGTTCGTTGACGACAGGCAGCTTCTTGAAACTTTCCCGAGCAAAAATATCGGCGATCTCGTCGATCTCGGTCTGGGGGCGCACCGTCACCAAACGACGGGTCGTCATAATCACACGAACGGGCTCACCAATGACCTGCCTGACGCGATCCGGCAAGGCCTTTTTTTCTGTATAGAGAAATACAAATGTGAAAACATCGACCGTATGCGACTGGTGTTCCTCCAGGTGTTTCAGAAGATCCCCGATCGTCACCATACCAACGAGCTGAGTCTTGTTTTCCAGCACTGGAACCCCGCTCACTTTGCGATCCGCAAAGAGGAGCAGCATGTCTCGAATGCTCATATCGGGTCGAACGCTGATCACATCGCGAATCATGATGTCTTGGGCCGTAGCCATCTCATGTCACGCTCCCGTACGTGGATACGATATACAATACCCTAATATAAAATAAACGTCAACGTCAACATCGGGAGTACATTACCAGTTCGTCAAACGCAGATTTCCGCCTTATCCCTGCGGCGACATGGGTCGATCCGCGTCTTTATGACTCTCCTTGACAGGCGCCTGCACCGATTCCAGCTTGTCGCGGCACGCCTCCAGGGTCTCTTCCAGCACTGCTGAAGAAACATGAGTATATCCAGATTCCCATGTGTTTTTAGCACTGCATACCCGAAACTGGACAGAGGCCGCAGCAGCGGCTGATTCTCAATAGGAAGAACCCCCAACACCCGAAAAAAGCCTGCCGCGTTCAATCTGTACAACAGAGGATGCAGGATTTTGGGAAGTCGTGTAGCCAAAAATCCTGTTTCATCTCTATGCCGTCCTCCTCCACAATTGACCGCTTCCAGTCATTTTGCCTTTAGGAGACGTCAAGCAGATGAGGTGCCTCCCCGTTCCCAGGAATCACCCAGACCGGGATGGACGAATGGGCCAACAGACGCAATGAGACACTTCCGAGCAAGACGCTTGCCCAGATTCCGTGTCCTCGGCGCCCGACCGTGATCACATCGGCGTGGCGTTCGGCGGCCACATCCAAGATGACCCGCGCAATATCTCCACCCGCTCGCGTTACCCATTGCGGCTGCAACGGTGACAACAGTGACCTGTAAAATTCGCCTCTAACCACGCGGCAGCCTGTAGAGATTCTGCCGATCCGTCCGAAGCCAACAAAATATCCCAAAATTTAGACATCGCTTTCTGCTTTTAATCTTTTTGATGTTTGTGTCAAGTATCGACGACGCCATTACGACGGCGCCTTGAGCCTTGAGCTACAGCATTGCGCATCCTTTATCCGGCGTAGAAAGAGCGCCCATTGCGGGCGCTCTTTCTACATCCCCTCCTGCTATTTTCCGCTCGGCAGTTGAGCACTGTCTGCGTCTGCGGCTTGCGCTGTCACATCACACGATTCTCGGTCGGATTGCGGTGTCCTTCACGGACCCTCTTTTCTCTGGCTTTTCTCGCTCTCAGGATGAATCACTCACTTTCTTCATTCTCCGCCTGACTTTAGCTAGGCGCAGTGGTTCAGCGCGACAGTTGTCGACCCGGCGCTCGGCGTAGATGAGTTTTCCCCCACAGCCATTTTTGTAATCGAACCCGCAAATTGCGTTTCATGATGGTTCACCTCCTAAATTCCTGTTTCGAACGAACGTTTTAGATTTTTAAATGGTTTTCGACCAGGTTCGTCGACACCGATTGCTCACGCAGCCATCCCTCAACCTCAAATTTCGAATAGCGAATCCCTTTTCCCTTTCCGACGAATGGCATACCTCGTTTTCGCCACTTCCAGGCCGTTCCGCGTGTGATTTTCAACCAAACACATAATTCGGCCGAAGTCAGCCATTCCAAATCCACATCCATGCACCATCCTTCGTTAAATCTGATGGGCAACAACACCCGACACACCGTACGTGTTTTGTTTCTATTTGTTCTTATTCGTCTATATTGTATCCGACCGCATCCTTGATGTCAATCTCTTTCTCGGTTTCCCCATGCAGGAGGCGACCCGTCGAAGTCCGCGCTGAAGTCGCGATTTCAATCGGGCTTCCCGCCCGCGTTCACGCCGAGCCTACAGATGACCGTATCGGCGCCGCATGTGGATGTGGATTAGGGTATCCACGGAGATAAAGCCGTCTTTGCGATTGGCGATTGATTTTCAACATCCACCAGCATGGCTGTCATAAAACTCCCAACAGACATCACTCAGCCTTGAGAAGGTCCATTGAATTTCCAAGTCCACTCATAGTCCTTTTCTGAGTCGGCTGACTCCGGATGAAAGTAATCGGGGAGATCGGTGCGGATCGTCGCCGCGTCGTTCACTACACTTTCGTCTGTCAGGACATGCGTCTTCACGCTGACGTTCTGTTCATCGATTTCAAGTATCCGAAACGAAGGGCTGGAAAGTACCGCCGCAGTCTGGACGTGAAGCCAGTCATGGCGCTTTGCAGTGGATATCGCGATGCTATGAACATGATTGTGTCCGTTGCAATAAATGACAGGTGAGCAAAACGCGGCCAACGCGCCCATCAATCTGTCGGCGTCTTCCATGAACATCATGGGTTCTTCTGAACCGGCCGTGGTCGATGGAAACGGGTGATGACCGATCACGATCGTTGGCGTCTTCGGCAAATCCGCAAGCGATTCGAGCCATTGTATCTGCTCGGCGTCGACAAGACCTCCCCAATGATCGGGCGAACTTTCCCTCGTGGTGTCAAGAAGGATAAGACGGGCGCCCTGCAGTTCTTCCACAGAGAATCGGGGTTGCCGCATCATGGTCAGGATACTGTTTTTCTTCAATTGCAGCGTGTCGTGATTGCCCAGTACAAAGCGAAAGTTCCGATCAAGCGCCATGCCATTCTCGTTTGCCAGTCCAGCGATTGCCAGCCATTCTTTCTCATGCCCCTCATGCGTGACATCTCCAACAGCGATATGAAAGTCTACGTTGGCCCCAAGAAACTCCGCAAAGATGGTTTGGTACAACCTGTTCCGGGCATCGCGACGGGCAGCGAAATCTCCTGTCAGCAGCGGGTAGTGCAAGTCTCCGATCAAACCTATTTTCACGGCCATTTCGCATACTCCTCCTCAAGGTATGGTGCACTTTCTCCCATACGATACAGGAATCATGTAAAGAATCTGTTACGCAATGCAAAGAGATAGATTTAGAAATATAGAGTTTACGGAAAACCCGTTACTTTCTCGCCGATCATTTATCAATTCATCACAGACCAACAACAATGAATCTCTATCATTTAGATCACGCCGACAAGAACGATTTGATAAATCGTCCTCAGATCGCTTTTGGGGTGTCACGTATTCGCACAACATTCAAGGAGGACGAAATGCATGACAAATATCGATGCCGTGCTTGAAGGGAAACAGATGCGCGCGTTTCTCCGCCGGTTAACGGTCTTATCCGCTGCGGGGATGTTTCTGGACGGGTTTGATCTGACCGTGATTGC
>Ga0080006_1148890_pt1 | contig 122331 bp, 103 predicted proteins | sample RS3BMetagenome_FD_69209 | JGI IMG/M metagenome (GOLD analysis project Ga0080006, IMG submission 69209) | Ferric oxide microbial mat and aquatic microbial communities from Rainbow Spring, Yellowstone National Park, USA - RS3B (SPADES... ...
AAGGCCAGCAAGTAGGACTTGGCCCCCGTCTTCTTGATGGTGACTTCAATCGCGCGTGCCGACTTGATGGTTCCAGAAATGGTAACAGCCATCGAAACACCTCTTTCGTGAACCTCTCAGCGTGAGAGGCATCGGAAACAGTACAACACCATGACAAAACAAACGCACTACAGAGACGAGACCGAGAGCAGCGCGGCATGACGCTGGAGCCAGACCTGGTGACGCAAGCGTTCCAGAGCGACACGCCGTTCGCGCTGTTGCCATGACCAGTCATAGCGCCCATGACAGGAAGGGCACAGCGCAATCAGACGCGGAGCCGGATTCCAGGGGTCATGATCGAGATGGGCGGCGTGCAGGTAGACCGTGCGCACCTCACCCGTCTCGACCTTGACCACCTGTTGGCGATGGGCGACGCCACAGTGTTGACAGCGCCATCCGGCAGCCTCTTTACAGGCCAGGGCCAGGGCTTCCCAGTTGGCCGGGTAGAGCCAGCGATGCTTCATCACGGCCCCCTTACCAGTCCTGCTCGCCGACCGGCGCAGATACGATAAGCGGTTCCGCATAGACAAAGCGCCCATCAGGAAACATCTGGCAATCAAAGAACACCGTGCCCTCATCTGCAGGCCCGTTGTCTTCTTCCACCACATTGACCGCCTCAACCGGGCCACCGCCACAGCAGGTGACTGCCTGTGCCGCCGCCGTGACGACATCCGGGGCCGAGACGACCAACACATATCCTTCTAAGCGCAGGGCATCAGCCCCACTCAGAGCCGGAAACACGAACACGCGATACCGCATCAGCGTCCCCCCATGCCGCCAGACGAGAAGGGCAGCAGGGCCAGGCAGCAACGTTCATACCAGCGATAGAACAGCGCCGCCACCTCGCCAAAGCCCGCTTGCGCGGCTACCTGGTACAAGCGCACCAACGCAAGACGCATCTCGATCAAGGTCGCAGGCCCATGACGCTCTAAGCCGCCCGTCTCGGACAGATCAATCAGTGAGCAGACAAAATCGAGATCATCCAGCACCCACTGAGCCAGGGTGGGGTAGCGTGCTACCCACCCGATAAAGGCATCAGTTGTTGCATCAAGCATACCTACCCCCTTGTGAGGAACCTAGCGTACCAGCAGGACGCTATAGACAACCAGCAGCAGGACACCCCCGGCACACAGACCCACACGGGCCATCATGCCACGAGGAACGAGATCACCAAGCTTACAGCCAACGAACATCGCCGCTGCCAGCACACCGCATACCAGGAACAGCATTAGCTCACCTCCCATCTGGCAGGCATCTCATCCCACGTGCGGCCATCCAGGAGCCGACCACCAGAGGAGGGAGTCCGCCCGCCCCATTGTTTGAAGAAGAACGGTACCCGCGCCACAAGGCAACGATCCCGCAGATCACGTACCCAGGCCGGGTCGCAGGGACGAGCAGACGGGCCACTTTCCCCACCCACAATCACCCATTGCACCCCATCCAAGCGCAGCGACGGCAACGGCCCCAGCAATGGCTCACACGAGAGAAAGCGCACCGAGGCCGGAACCTCACGCAACGCATCAGCACGCGGCGTCAATGCATCCGTCTCAATGCTCACCCCCATCCAAATGTTCGGCGACCAGGACAGCCGAGCAGCCAACCGGCGCAACCGCCCAACTCGCTTCGTCAAAACTTGAAAGGTATGCCAGTGTGCCCGATGCATCACATCAAAGACTTGCATGATATAGCTGTCAGGCACCTCACTATGAAAGAGATCAGACATCGAATTGACAAAAAAGAGCAGAGGCCGTTTGATACGCAGCGGCTGCTCCAAGCGCTCAGGAAGTAACTGGATACGATCAAACGGCAACGCATATTGCACAGGCATAGGCCGCCCATCAGGAAAGTACCCGCCGTGGCGTTGATAGGCGACATGACGTCGGTGATGAAGCGCGAAGGCGTAGCAATGGTCACAGCCAGTTGTCACCCTCGTACAACCGGTGAGTGGGTTCCACGTCATGTGTGTCCATTGGATAGCAGAGGAACCAGTCATTAACACCCTCCTCACTCCTATCCCTCAGAGCGATCAATCACCCAGTAGAACAGGAGAATCAGTCCTACCAGCACAAGCAGCACCAGAACACCAACCATTAGCATCCCTCCTCGACAAAGAGTTGACCCGCCCGCCACGTCGAAACCGCTGACTCAACGGCGCAGACATACGCCGCTGTATCGTTCTCAGCAGGCGGAGCATACAGACTAACAACAGCAGGAACGGTAGTACGACCGGCAGGCACATACACCGAAGCGATCAAATGGAACCAGTCGGCAGCGCCCGCCGCCCAGGTGGCATAGGCACGGAAACCATCGAAGCAGGCATAGCCCGCCGAGCAACGGATGTTGCCAAGCGAGTGTGTGAAGCGGGCGATTCCTTGCGTGCCAAAGCGGGACTCGTGCCAGAAGAAAGCAAGCGCATAGGCAGGGTCGATATCCGTCTGGATGCCATCGGCATAGAGCGCCTGCCCAATCCCCAACGCCGGAGAATGATAGGCCGCCAACACCTCATCCATGAAGGTCGCTGATACGGAAGGCCGACCGAGCAGCGACCAGGACGCCGCCCGCCCAGCGCCAGATGCCGACGGCACTGGATGAAGCGCCACCAGGAGAGCGACCAGCAGTACGAGCAACGCTAGAAACAGCCCAAGAAGACGCATCACACACCTCCTTGAGACGGCCAGGCGATGAAAACAGGTTGCTCGTTCCATGCACCGGCATATGTTCCTTCATCCGCGATTCCAAAGAAGGAGTAGGCTTGTGCTAGCTGTCCACCAGCAGGCACCGGAGCCTGGAGCACCCTCTCGTGATAGAGTGCATCGGAGTGGCACCAGCAATAAGGATTGGTGCAGTACGGATTGGTTGGAGTATGAACCTCCATCATGACCTCCTTGACACGGCCAGGCCAATGCGCCACAATAGGCGCGAGTGCTTAGCCGAAAACCTACGAGACGAGCATCTCAACCGCTGGCTCAGGTGGTAGCACACCAGGGCCAGCTCACTTTAGTCGATGCATGAAGCATCATATACATCGCATGAAGGATTGTGGCAATGCCCACAATAGGAGCAGGTATAGTATCCACACGAAGTACAGGGAACAGACAGCCCCAGGACGACCAACATTCGACAAACCAGATCAATCATCAGCGAAACCTCCGATCAGATTAATCCACTCCGAAACTACGCAGCGCTACTACCATGCTTTAAGCATCTAAGAGGAACAGCATACGAGTCATCTACAAGATCAGTCATAGCCACCGGTTTTTGGTAGGACGGAGTAAAACCAAGTGGATTCCACAGAATCTCATCAGCATGCTCATAGCGTTCAATCTCAGCGCAAGCCGGACAAACCCAATCAACTGTATGGCTAGCTGTTTTGTCATGGTTGACAACTGCAACAAGGTTGCCAAGCTCTTGACACCAATCACATCTTTGCATAACCGATCTTCCTCACTGTCTCGCATACTTTGCAACGACACTGTTTGTCTGAGGCAATTATCACCCGAAAGCAGAGATCAAAAAGATCAGCCAGAGATCACCTGAAAGATCATTTCAAAGATCAGGACAACCATGCTAAGCCATCCTCAAAATTAGGTTTGATAGAAATATTATATTTCACTTAAACCTAATTTGTCAAGAGGCTTAACTATGTTATAATGATAAAGGCAAACATGATTCTGGCACGAGAGTTAGAACGATGCAGAAGACCTTAGACCCTAATCGTGAATATCTCACAACATCTCAGGCCGCGAAGAAATCGGGACTGAGCAGTATTTACCTAACCAGATTGCTGAGAGAAGGAAAGTTAGAGGGATTTCAACTCTCTCGTGAATGGGTCGTTTACACCGACTCACTAGAGCGTTATCTAGCCAGTCCACGAAAACCAGGGCCAAAAGGCCCGCGCAGCAAACGCACAAAGAAAGATCAAGATACAGCAGCTACTCAGAATCATGATGATGCCTAAAAATCTCTTCTCAGTAGTTTAGTCATTCTATAGCGAGTTAGCTGCCGAAGAAAACGGTGATGAGGAAGCCTAATGAGCGATATGAATGTACATCCACTACAACGGGCTAGAAAAAAGCTAGGTATTAAACAAAAAGTTTTAGCAGACCTCACGGGATTAAGCGAACCAACAATCAAACGAGCAGAGAGCGGAAAATTCTTAGACACTTACACCGTATCCGCAATATGTGACTATTTTTCTATGAGGTATGGCCGCCAGGTATCAGCAGAAGAACTAGGGCTACGAACGCAGTGGGCAAGTGAGGAGCAACTGCGTAGCAATTCTGCCCCCAAAGACAATCTCTCCATAAATGAGAAAACATCTTTGGTGAATACAGATGGTGACAATGACGCCCAACTCTATCAGACTATCGCTGAGTACCTTGCTCATAAACGGGCACAAATGCTCAGCGCCCTGCTACCAGGCTCAACAAATTTACGAGTAGAAGATATTATAGGGAATAAGGGACTTTTCATACCTCTACCGTGGGAGATGTTGCAAGATACCACCCCTTCCACTAATCTAGTAAGATATCTGATCGACATGCTAAGCGCAGGAAGGTGCATACTCCTATTAGGCGACGCAGGGCAGGGAAAGACAACCGTCCTCAAACGAGTTTTCAACCTTCTTGCCAACCGTTTTCTCAACGAGCCGAAGCAGACATATCCCATTCCGTTGTATATCCCTCTTCGAGAATTTTCCTCTTTAGCAGGGAGTGCGACTGAGATTCTCTGGAATCATCTGCATGACGAGCTTCCACTTTCATTTGACGATTTTGTATCTCTTATGAGAAAGAGACAGTTTATTTTCCTCTTCGATGGTTTCGATGAAATTAGAGGAGAGCTTACTCAACAGTCAATAAACGAAAGAGCAGCAAGTAAGATTTTTGCTCTACCATCTGTTCTCACATGTAGAAAAAGCTTCTTTGAGTTCTACCTGTCCATGTCGTCTCTCCAAGAATATTATCCTCAGTGGATTGAACTACGCCCTCTAGCACTTACGCAATCTGTTAGCAGATATATTACCTCATTCTATCAGCATAAGCAAAATAAAAAGCCTCAAAAGAGTTCTATCACACCTGAAAGCATTATCAGTACTATTCAAAAAAGCCAGGAACTACGAGACTTAGCCCGTCGCCCCCTACTCTTAGTGATGATGCTTGACATTTTCACCGACTTCAAAGAAACAAAAGAAGAAGATTGGAGTGTTACAAAATTATACGGGAAATATACAGAAAAATGGTTAAAAAATGAAGCTGCTAAGCCTGGTTCACTTCTCAAATGGAATGAGAAGGCACAGCTTTTGCAAGAAGTATCCTGGCTAACCTACACTGCTAAAGTCTCTACATCATCCCCTTACCGACTTAACCAGAGTGAGACATTCACACAGAACGAACTTGCTTCTATATTGAAGAATATCGCAAGCCGTTACCATCCAATCACCGAACCTCAGCTTCTCGATGAACTGTGCTTTCATACCTTGCTGGCAGTCTCAGAAGGTGATAACTACTATTTCCTTCATAAAACTTTTCACGAATATTATGTTGCTAAGTATATCTTTGAACGCATGCGTATCAGAAGTCAACAAACACATTCTACAACCGCAATAGGGGAAATTCTCCAGGAGGTATTGCCTTTTGAAGTAGTGACTTTCTTAAAGGAAATGCTTAATTCGACAGAAATAGCGCAAAGTGAAAGAGACTTGATCGCCAATAATCTTATCAATGTCTATCAAGCACACCGAGGGGATGATCTTCGACTGGTAACAATTCGTCAACACGCCAGCCACTACCTGGCGAGCTTAGGAACACCACATGCTGTGCAGTTTCTCGAACGAGTCTATCAGGAAGAACCAAACAAGTGGGTGCAACGTGGTATCATGGTTGGTCTGGCTCTGTACGGTGACAGAATGGACATTCTTGAAAAATATATTACAATGATTAGAAGCGACCCTGAAGCAGCTTCGATCAATCTCGGTTATCATCTGGTCTACTACGGCGATCAAGCTCAAGAAAATGGTTACTATGACCAGAAAGGGAAACGATGCGACGGGACACTCCGCTCCCTTTTTCGTCATCTAAGCATTGAACGTCACAGAAACAGTTGGCCGCTTGATATACTCACTCTGTCTATGCTGCTAGAAACACGAGGTATAGCTATTCTTGCCCCATATAAGCAGGAAGTATCTGAACTCATCGAGTTCCTGAAAAGAGAGCAGTGGGAGCCAAACAGCGTATTTCAACGGGAGAAAGAGCATTTAGAGAAAATTCTACAAGGAGCCGATCTATGGAAATGAACAACATAACAAAGTATCTCTACGAAATCGGACAGATGAAAAGAGTAAAGCGATCAGGCTGGTGGATAGCAGGCGTTACGAATCCAGAAAGCATAGCAGAACACACGTTCCGTACAGCTATTCTAGGGTATGTCCTGGCATCTCTTGGAGGAGCAGACCCTGAAAGGACGGCGATGATGTGCCTTTTCCATGATACCGGCGAAGCAAGAATTAATGACTTGCATCGTGTCTCAAAGCGCTACATCAATGTTGGCCGAGACGAGGAAAAGGCGCTAAGCGAGCAAGTAGAGAGACTTCCGCCAGACATAGCGGAGAATATCATGGCACTCTTTCGAGACTATGAAGGCAGACTTTCATTAGAGGGAACCTTCGCTCGTGACGCCGATCTCCTTGAGTGCATCTTTCAGGCGAGAGAATACCAGGTGCAAGGCTACGCCGATGTTGACGACTGGATCACAAATTGCTACGCAGGCTTACAGACCGACATCGCCAGAAACCTGGCAGAAACGTGTATGCAAGTTGAGCCGAAAGAATGGTGGCAAGGATTGAAGATAAAATAAATCACACGACCAAGACATCCTGTATAAACTCCTAGCGGCTGAGTTTATCACACATCAGATCAGTCCAGGAAATCGGTAAGAGAACAATATAAATATGAGAAAAGGTCAGAAGAGTCTCCTGGCTTGAACAAGCGTGAATATGCGTGGAGCCACCTGTAGAGCCAATCGACATATTGGCAGAATTTAAAATCTTCTAGCTACGCATCGCCAGAAGCATAAAAACACCGCAATACTATTTTATTGCAGCACCAGAATCGCGTGAAGTGGCCCCAGGAGCCAATCGTATCAAGATTGGTCTACATTGTACCATATGGTAACAAGCAATGTAGAGTGACATTGTTCCTAATTTCTCCCACGTGGTATGATGAAGCAACCTCTACTTTCTCTTTTTGATATTTTCTTATAGCCTCATAGACAACAAAGGATGGGCTGATATGGCGCTTGAACAGGATGCAGTTCAAAAGATAGTCACTGATGACAGGCAGACGGAGAGGCGCGTGCTGGTAGCGCGCAATGCTACGACGGGCGCTGTGCTGGGGGAGTTGCCGATTGCGGATGAAGACGCGGTGCGCGCGGCGGTGGCAGCGGCACGGGCGGCTCAACCGTTCTGGGCCGCGCTCAGTTTTCGGCAGCGTGGGCGGTATTTGTTGCGCTTCCGCGATATTATGCTTGAGCGTTCTGATAAGCTCGCGCGGGTCATTTCGCAGGAAGTGGGTAAACCACGTATGGAGAGTATGCTGACCGAGATTCTGGCGGCGGCTGACATTATCAACTATTATGTCAAGAACGCGGAGAAGATGCTGGCTGATGAGCCGGTGCCGTTGCATTTGCTCAAGCATCGCAAGAGCTATCTGCATTATGAGCCATATGGCGTCATCGGCATTATCTCGCCCTGGAATTTTCCCTTCGTAATCTCACTTTCTGAGGTCGTGACTGCGCTGATTGCCGGTAATGCCGTTGTGTTGAAGCCCTCTGAACTGACACCTATGTGCGGGCAGGCGGTGGCCGATATGCTGAATGAGGCGGGTCTGCCCAAGAATGTCTTTCAGATTGTGCATGGCTATGGTGATACTGGCGCGGCACTGGTGCGGAGCCGAGTCGATAAAATCTGCTTTACCGGCGGAGGTACTACGGCGCGTCATATCATGCATGCTGCCGCTGATAACCTGACGCCAGTGGTCTTTGAGCTGGGCGGCAAAGACCCTATGATTGTCTGTGCTGATGCCGATGTTGAGCGGGCCGCGCAGGCAGCGGTCTGGGGCGCGTTCGCCAACTGTGGTCAGGTATGTGCCTCGGTCGAGCGTGTCTATGTGCATAAGGACATCAGCGATGCTTTTATTAAGCGTGTGGTAGAGTTGACGAAAAAACTGCGTGTTGGGGTGGCTGCCGACGGCGAAGATGTTGATGTTGGCTCAATGATAGATGAACGACAGGTACAGGTAGTGGAGCGCCAGGTAAGCGATGCGGTTGAGAAAGGAGCCACCATTCTTTGTGGTGGCAAACGTCCAGCACATCTCAGCGGCCCCTTCTATGAACCGACCGTACTGACCAATGTCAATCATGGGATGCTAGTGATGCGTGAGGAAACCTTTGGTCCACTGTTGCCCATTATGGTTGTTGAGAGTGACGAGGAGGCGGTTCGGCTGGCCAATGAGAGTATCTATGGTCTCGATGCCTACGTCTTTAGCCAGAATCGGGCTTATGCCGACCGTATAGCACGGCGCATTGAGGCAGGCACTGTCATGATTAACGATGTGATCTCCTCGTATTCTGTGCCGGAGACGCCATGGGGTGGTGTGAAACAGTCCGGTTTTGGGCGTGTGCATGGTGGTGCGCTGGGCCTGAAAGAATTTTGCCAGGTGCGTCACGTGATGGGCGAGCGTGTGCGGTTGCCGATGAAGAAGGAACTCTGGTGGTATCCCTACCGTCAATCGCTTATGCCCGTCCTCAGGCGGGTTCTCAAGCTGCTGTTCGGACGCCAAAAATAGCATGTACAGGGCATTCTTCGCGGATGCCTTGCCTTTTGACCCTTTTTTTCACGTTATCTCGTCTATCTATTGACATCCTCACACGTATAGCAAGTAAGTAGCTGAGGATATGTGTGAAATATAGGTTTAATGTTGGGCAAAAGAGCAGGGCAGTTTTCGGCAGTATCTCAATGTCTATATAAATTCACTTGAGTCATGCTTACTGTCGGGGATTTTACACAGACATTGAGATACTGCCCAGTTTTTCCCTTTCTTGTGCCTGATACTGTACATCATCCATACATGCAAAGGTGACGAATACATGCGTATTGTGATTATTGGCAGTGGTTTTGGCGGTTTGAGCGCCGGAATTCGTTTGCAAGCGCAGGGACATGAGGTTACGATTCTGGAAAAACGCGACAAGCCCGGTGGGCGCGCATACGTCTATGAGCAGGACGGGTTTATCTTCGATGGAGGACCAACAATTATTACTGCGCCCTGGTTGATCCACGATCTGTTTGCGTTGTGTGGCAGGAAGACTGAGGATTATGTCAAGATCATTCCCATCGATCCCTTTTATAACATTCGTTTTGAAGACGGTCTCGTCTTCCATTACAACAATAATCGAGAGAATATCTTGCGCCAGATTCGTGAGATCAGTCCTGGTGACGTAAAGGGTTACCTGCGCTTTGCTCAGGAGGGAGCTAAGATCTACGAGAAGGGTTTTGAGTTGATCGACAAGCCTTTTACGCATGTATCGGATATGCTCAGGGTTGTGCCGGACCTGGTGCGTTTGCAGGCGCAGAAATCGGTGGCGGCATTCGTTTATCAATATATCAAGGATGAACGCTTGCGGCAGGTCTTCAGTTTTCATCCTCTGCTGATCGGTGGCAATCCGTTTCGGAGTACGGCTATCTACGCACTTATTCATACGCTGGAGCAGAAGTTTGGTGTCTGGTATGCGGTTGGGGGTACAGGGGCGCTGGTGCGCGCGCTGGCGACGTTGTTTGAGGAGATGGGAGGCGAGCTAGTACTTAATGAGGAAGCGGAGAGTATTGAGGTGAATGGGCAGACGAGACGTGCTACCGGCGTGCATACGCGCGCTGGCGGGTTTTACCCTGCTGCGGCGGTAGTGAGCAATGCGGATGTGGCGCATACCTATCTGCACCTGGTTCCAGCACGTTATCGCAAGAGGAATACGGATCGTCGTGTGAAAGGTCTGGAGTATGCCATGTCGCTCTTTGTGATCTACTTCGGTACAGATCGCAAGTATGAGCATATGGCGCATCATGAAATTCTGATGGGGCCGCGATACAAAGGGCTACTGGACGACGTCTTTAAATATAAGGTATTGGCGAAGGATTTCTCGCTTTATCTGCATCGTCCAACAGCAACTGATGCCTCACTGGCACCGGAGGGCTGCGACTCCTGGTATGTGCTGTCGCCAGTACCGCATCTCGGTAGTGGAGTAGACTGGCGGACGATGGCCAAACCGTACCGCGATAGGATTATTCAGTATCTTGAGGAGCGATATCTGCCGGGTCTCTCGCAGCATATCGTCACGGAACGTTCTATCGACCCTTTGCACTTCCAGGATACGCTGAACAGCTATCTTGGCAGCGCCTTCTCGGTTGAGCCGGTGCTGATGCAATCGGCCTGGTTCCGTCCGCATAACATCAGTGAGGATATCGTCAATCTTTACTTTGTGGGTGCGGGCACTCATCCGGGGGCGGGTTTACCAGGGGTGTTAAGTTCGGGTAAAATAGTAGCAGAGATGATAGGTGTGGAGAAGTTTGCCAGGATGCGTGAGACAGTGGTGGCCAGTATGAAGTGACAAAATTGTTGCGCACAGGCAACGCGGACAAGGAGGCCCATTCTTAAAAATTGAGGCGATGATGAAAGATAAAGAACAGGGGAGCAATAGTGCTTCCTGATTCAGTATTGACAATGTCGTTATGCTGACATGTTCTCTATAGATAGATGCGTCTAGTGACCCTATAATAGACAGGAGCGCATTATGTCTGGTAATCATCGATGGATGTTCAGATTGATCACCGGTACCGGGTTGCTTGGCTTGACCGTCACCAGCGGTCTGACGATTGTGGCAAATCATATAGTGAAAGAGTTTTCTAGCCCTCACAAGAATCTGGATAGTGCGGATATCACCTGGGAAGTCCCACGAGATTATGTAGAACCCCCTGTATCAGTACAACGCCCCCTGTTGTTTGAGACCGAAGATGGCGTATTGCTACGCGGCGATTTCTGGGCGCAACCACGTCAAGCCCCTACAATTGTGCTATGTCATGGCTATCGTATTGATCGTTCGCATCTGCGCTCTACTGCGGCGGTAGAATACGCCTGCGGATATAATATTCTACTCTTCGATTTTCGCGGGCATGGGGGGAGTGAGAGCGTCATGACGAGCGGTGGCAATGCTGAGGTGCATGATCTTGAGGCGGCCATTGTGACTGCCGGGCGACAACCTGAGACGTTGCCGGGGAGAATCATCCTGCAAGGTTTCTCGATGGGTGCATCGGTCGCGCTCCTCACGCCCCCACATCCTGATGTTGTTGCTATTATTGCTGATAGTCCCTTTGCGCGCTCGGATGAAATGCTGCAACGCATCATCTGCTATCAATTGACACAGGCGTGTAATGGGTGGAAGCCGCAGTTGCGCCAGGTGCGCTATATATTGCCCGCGATTGCCTGGGCTATTATCGCGGCCAGTATTGTTATCTTCCGCGTGCGCTTTGGTTATGGTTTTGTGGCACGTACTGACAAAAGTTTCCGACGCTGGAAAACGAAAGGCAAGGGGCGGGTACAACCCACATTGGCTGAACATTCCATTCCCATCCTGCTGATACATGCCACAGGCGATAACCTGATTCCCTTTGCTCATGCCCGTCAGATCGCGGCTGAAGCAAAGGCTTATGGTGTGCCACTGGAGACCTACTTTGCGGATGGGCAGACTCATTGCGGTGTCTATGGCTATGATCCGCACGGATACGCTTGTGTGTTACAGAACTTCCTGGCACGTGCATTAGGCGATGATTTGCCGGAACAACATCGGGTTGTGAGTTGATTGTGTTCACCGGGACTTGCATTTCTAGCCCTCTTCTGTGCATAATTGCAAGTAAGGAATTTGAAAACCGCTAGAAGTACGGAGATTGTATTCGGTAGGTCTTTGCGTATATATGCCAGAAGAGTCATGCCAGGGGTGGGAACTTATGCTATCGCCGCAGGAGGATTTTGAGCAGGAGCTTGAATTAGAGTTAGAACCTCGTACTGACTCACTTGTCCATGTGCCGCGTTCATTGGATTATCGTAACACGCTAGCGCAACGTCGTCAGCAGATTATCCAGCAGAAGGTTGGTGAGCCTCGTACTGATGCCTTGCCTGGGATCAAGTCGGAAGCGCCCGGAGTACGGCTGGCAATGCGTCAGGTTATTCAGTTGCGTGAAGAGAACAGGCACCTGCGTAATCTACTGGAAGAGATGCGATGGGAAAAGGAGCAAGTCTCTGTTGCCTATAACGCTTTACAGGCAAAGATTGCTGATAATCTGCTGTCGGAACATAGCGACTATGAACAGCGCCATGAGCAGTATCAAACGCAGTTACAAGAGGTGACGGCGGCCTATGACAAGTTGCTTGTAGAGAACGACACGTTACGTCGAATGTATGATGAGCTACATTCAACCTTTCAGCAGATGGTGGAAGAGAAAGCGCATCAAATGGTTGTTGAGGCTGCTGCTGTTCTTGAGCGTTCACCTGATGAAGTACCGGTATTGTTGCACGATGTCGTGAAATCTTTGCAGGTGCGTGCCCAGCAGATGGAGGATAAACACCTGATCGAGATTCTCTATCTCAAACACGAGGTACAGCGTCTGGCGGAGGAGTTGAGGCAGGAGCGCGAACAGGTTTATCAAAAGCAGCAAGAAGTGATGAAGATGCAGTATACGGTGAGAGAACAGAGCGAGTTGCGGCGCAAGACTATCGAGGCGAGTCTCTATGCGCGCTGGCGTGCCTCACTGGCGATTGTGGCTACGTCACTTCTGCTAGTGTTTGTTGTATTACAAGTACTTTCGATGTACCTTTTGCGGGCCGCACTTTCTCCGGCGGCTATCATAGCGCTGGTTGTCCCTCTTATTGTTTGTGGGGTGCTGGCGGTGTTACTCTCGGAACCGCTGGCGATGGCGCGCCATATCTATAAAAGTGCGCCGACGAAAAGACGTGTAAAGCAGGTGTGATAACCGATTAGTGGCCTGATACTCACAAGGGACATGAGGTTGTGGGTATCAGGCCAATCAACGGGTCTTACTTATGCTCCTGTGTTGCGCAGTTTCAGGACAGTTTCAACGATTTTACGGTTGCTGAAGGCTTGCCGTCCTTTCAAGTATGCCTCGAATGCTGCTTGCTGCAAACCAGTGGTTATGGTTGGGTAGGGGTGAATGGTGTGGAAGATGTCGTTAAGGGTCATGTGATGCTGGATCGCCAGTGAAAGCTCGCCAAGCAGTTCGCCAGCGCCGACCCCTACGAGATGTGCGCCTACGATTTCATCCTTTTTCCCCGCCAGGATGAGCTTAATGAAGCCTATCGTTTCATGCTCGGCCTGAGCGCGATCAATCTCGGACCAGGGGAAGTACTCCTCTCGAACCTCTTTGTACTGCTGTTGGGCCTCGGCCATTGTCAGGCCCACACGGGCGGCTTCAGGGTCGGTGAAGGTACACCAGGGAACGACGCGGTAATCTACCTTTTTCTTATAGATAGGGAGAAGCGCGTTCTGCACAGCTATTCCGGCCTGGTAGGCTGCTACGTGGGTAAAGAGGTAGCCACCGATGACATCGCCGATTGCCAGAATGTTGGGGGTTGAGGTTTGCAGGTATTCGTTGACCTTGATGCCCTTGCTATCGTAGGCCACCTGAGCCGCGTCCAGGTTCAAGGTTGCGGCATTGGGCTGTCGGCCCAGTGCGAGGAGCAGTTCATCAGCTTCAAAGGTCAAAGTAGTTTCGTCCTGGCGTGCTATGATGACCTTTTTTGTGCCCCTGCGCTCAGCCCCTATGAAGCGTGCGTTGGGAATAATGGTGATGCCTTCTGCGCGCAACACCTCGCTGATGGTGGCTGAAACCTCTGGTTCTTCTTTTGGCAAGATGCGTGTTGGCCCCTGGATGATGGTCACGTTGGTGCCAAGTCGTGCAAGAGCCTGGGCCAATTCGACGCCGATAGGGCCACCGCCTGCGATAATGAGCGATTCAGGTAAGGCTTGCAGGTCGAAGACATCTTCATTAGTCAAATAGCCGGTTGCGGTCAGTCCTTCTATCGGCGGTACGAAGGGGCGTGAGCCGGTAGCGATGAGCGTATTGCGTGTAGTGATACGTTCATTGTTGAGTTGCAGTTCGGTAGGTGATTTAAAGGCGATATGCCCAAATTTGACGGTGACGCCCTCGGTATAGACCTGTTCGGTTGCGCTTACCTGTTGGATGACACGCTGCACGTAGGCGCTGACTTTGGGAATGTCGATGTGTATATCACTACAGGTAAGCCCTATCTCGGTAGCGTGTTGCATGTGATGGAGGGTGCGTGCAACGTGGATCAGGCTTTTGCTGGGAACGCAGCCATAATGCAGGCAGTCGCCACCAAGTTGTTGTTTATCGACGAGCAGTACTCTAGCTCCTAGTGCGGTGGCGACGCGAGCAGCGGTCAGGCCACCAGAGCCACCGCCGATGATGGTGAGGTCGTAGTCGAAATGAGGCATGCATAGCTCCTTCTGGAAGGATGTGATTGCTTAAGGAATGCGCAAAGAGGCGCAAGAACCGGATACTTATATAAAACAATAGCATTTCGGGATAAAATTTCATGGTGATGTTCAGTTTTGTTGTAGGATGTGAGTGTGTCTTGATGCTCTGCTTAGTTGTACGAAAAGGGCTGTATGCCCGTGTAAGTAATGAGGTAGACGTTAGAGATAGAGAAAAGGAGATCGATGTATGACGCAAAGTGTACGTGTTGAGGGGCGCGCCCTCAAGCAACATACTATCTGGCAAGATGGTCATGTGCCTCAGCCTTGTGCGGTGGTGATCTTTGGAGCGACCGGTGATCTGGCGCAGCGCAAGCTACTGCCCACCCTGGCGCATCTGTGGCACGATCATCCGCTAAAGGAGAGTTTCTGCATTGTCGCGTATGCGCGCCGTCCTCTGAGTGAGCAGCAGTGGCAAGCGATGGTGGTAGAGTCACTCAGTAAATATATGCCTGACGATGATCGATTAGATAGCGAGGCACAGCGAGCCTTTGCTGAGCGCCTGTATTATTGTCAGGGTAATATTGATGATGATGACGACTACCAGAAGCTGGCCAAACTGCTCGATAATCTGGATAAGACGCAGGACACTAAAGGGAATCGCATTTTCTATCTGTCCACGCCGCCGGAACTCGACCCGGTGATTGTAGAACGCCTGGGACGCGCCGGGTTGGCGCAACCGAAGCAGCAGGATTCATGGGTACACCTGATTGTCGAAAAGCCTTTTGGTCATGATCTTGCCACTGCTCAAGAGTTGAACCGGCGGCTTGGAAGTGTTTTCCACGAGGATCAGATTTATCGCATTGACCATTATATGGGCAAGGAGACGGTACAGAACATTCTGGCGTTCCGTTTCGCCAATGGCATTTTTGAGCCGCTCTGGAACCAGAAATATATTGATCATGTGCAGATTCTTGTGGCGGAGAGTATCGGCATCGAATCGCGCTCAGAGTATTATGAGTCGGAGGGGGCTATCCGTGATATGGTGCAGAATCATATCATGCAGGTCCTGTGTTTGACGTGTATGGAGCCGCCGGTAGCTTTTGAGGCCAATGCCATTCGTGATGAGAAGGTCAAATTGCTGAGGGCTATTCCGCTCTTTACGCCGGATGGCGTGAGAAAACGTGTGGTGCGTGGACAGTACACTGCTGGAGTGATTGATGGTCAGCCGGTCGTGGGCTATAGGGAAGAGAAGGGCGTGAATCCCAAATCGACAACTGAGACGTTTGTGGCCCTCAAGTTGTTTATTGAGAACTGGCGCTGGGCGGATGTGCCGTTTTATATTCGTACTGGGAAACGCCTGCCCAAGCGCAGTACAGAGGTGACGGTGCAGTTTAAGCGTGTGCCGCATCAACTGTATAAGCCGGAAGAGACAAAGGGGCTGGTGCCGAACAGATTGACCATCCGCATTCAGCCAGATGAGGGTATCTCGCTAAAATTTGGCGCGAAGGTACCGGGCGCAGCCCAACATCTAGCTTCGGTGGATATGAATTTTTCCTACAATACGGCCTTTGGCATTCAATCACCGGAAGCATATGAGCGCCTGCTGGCTGATTGTATGATTGGTGACTCAACGCTGTTTATTCGGCGCGATGAGATTGAGGCGTCGTGGCGTATCATTGATAGTATCACGAATGTCTGGAAAGAAATGCCTGCTGATACTGTGTATCCCTATGCAGCAGGCACCTGGGGGCCGGAGGAGGCGGATACACTCATTCAGCAGGATGGACGTGAATGGGATAATCCGTAGGGAGGGGGTGAGAAACATGATAGAGAGCGTTTCAACCAGTGAGTTAAAACGCTCTCTTTGCATATGTGACCTTTGAGGTAAAAAGGATATTAGAGAAGGTCGCGGTCACTCTCTTCATCATCGTTTTTGGGACGACGTTTTGTACGTTCGGTGAGCTGGTCAATGCCCTCCTGGAGCTTGCGTTCAGCCTGACCGAGTTTGGATTGAATAGTGCCGCCTGCCTCTTTTGCCTGGCCTTTGGCCTCCATCTCTTCATTGTCTGTTACCTGGCCAAGCTTCTTTTCGACTTCCCCGGCAGCCTTATTGAGCTTTCCTTTCAGGGTATCCTCTGTGCCCTGGGTTCCGAGGTCTTTATTCTCGTTCATGAAGTGTATCTCCTTTCACAGGTATCGTGAGATACCGTTGAGAGCGGTGGTCAAGGCAATCTTTTTTACCTTACCCTCTGTACACTGATGGAGCTGCCAAAAAGATACACTTCATGGTCTCATGGGTGAGCTAAGCCAGCAGTGATTCCATCTGTGCTAGATAGGACTCGAAGAGTTGGAATGCCTGGCGAATCGGCTCTGGCGAGGTCATATCGACGCCCGCCCGTTTTAACAATTCGATGCTATAGTCGGAGGAGCCGGACTTGAGGAAGTTGAGATAGCGCTCAACGGCTGGCTGACCTTCGTTAAGAACCTGTTGTACGAGCGCGGAGGCAGCGGAGATGCCGGTAGCGTACTGGTATACGTAAAAGTTATAGTAGAAATGTGGAATGCGTGCCCATTCGATGCTGATGAGGTCGTCTATGACGGTTTCACCTCCATAGTATTTCTCATTCAGAGCCTTATAGAGCGCGCTGAGTGTATCTGCGGTGAGTGCTTCACCGGCTTCGGCGCGCTGGTGGATCTGGAACTCGAACTCGGCGAACATGGTCTGACGGAAGAGCGTGCCGCGAAAATCCTCTAATGCATGATTGAGGACAGCGAGACGTGTATCCCTATCGTTTGTGTGGTTCAGCAAGTAGGAGGTTAATAGCCCCTCGTTGAAGGTTGAGGCCACCTCGGCCACGAAGATGGTGTAGTCGCCATACTGGTAAGGCTGGTTGGTGCGTGTGAAGTAAGAATGCATAGAGTGGCCCAGCTCATGCGCCAGTGTAAACATGCTATCGCGGTTATTCTGGAAGTTGAGCAGGATAAAGGGTTGTGTGCCGTAAGAGCCGCCGCTATAGGCCCCTCCGCGCTTGCCAGGTGTTTCAAAGACATCGATCCAACGCTGGGCAAAGCCACGTTTGAGGATGGTGACATAGTCGTCACCGAGAACAGAGAGGGCTGCTGCTACCATCTCACGGGCCTGCTCGTAGCTGATCTTATCCTCTCTCTCCTCGACAATAGGCACGTACAGGTCATACATGTGCAGTTCGTCGAGGCCGAGCTGTTTCTTGCGCAGTTTCATGTAGCGATTGAGCAGAGGGATGTGTGCGCTGACGGTGGCGATGAGATTGTCGTAGACGCTGACCGGAATATTATTGCGTGCCAGTGCCCGTTCGCGACTGGTGCTATAGTTGCGCTGGCGGGTATAGAAGATGTCGGTTTTGACCTGGGCGGCGAGCGTGGCGGCAATAGTATTGCGTTGCTTCAGAAAGGTGCCGTGCAGGGCCTCGAAAGCCTCTTTGCGCACGCGGCGATTCTTGCTGCGAATGTAGGTGAGATAATTGCCTTTGGTGAGAGGGACCTGCTGACCCTCTTCGTTAGTGATGTCCGGCAGTTTCAGATCAGCATTGTCGATCATGGAGAAGATATCGTCGGGGGCGCTGGTGATGTCACCGGCGGCAGCCAGCACCGCTTCTACCTCTGCCGAGCGAATATGAGGTCGTTTGCGGTTAAGATCATGTAACTGTTGCGCGTATAGTTGCAGCCCTGTTGTCTCTTGCAGAAAGCGGTCAAGAGTCTCTTGAGGGAGAGCGAGGATTTCAGGTTCGATGTAAGATGCGGCGGTGGAGGCGCGTACCATCAATTGCGTGGCGCGGTCGGCCATGGCTTGGTACTGACTCACGGTGGTATCTTCGTCACGGCGCATGGAGGCATAGACATAAAGCCGTTCCATCGGTTCAAAAATAGCGTCACGTGTTTGCAATACCTTGAGTAGTGCGTTGCCGCTTTGTGAGAGTGTGCCTTTGAGCGCCTCAAGTTCAGGAATACGCTGCTGGAGCGTTTGGAATTGCTGTTCCCATTCGTCATTAGAAGCGAAAATGCTTTCAAGGTTCCAGGTATATTCGACAGGAATTTCTGTGCGTCTGGTTAGTGTTTGCAAGGTTGGCACTACCTTTCCGAGAAATACAAGAACAAGATGGACTGATGGAATATATGTTGCTAATAGCAGGAGCGAAGGGCATCCTTAAGGGACATGATAGCACTTATTGTTATATTTTGTCAACAAATTTTTCACATAGTTGGAGATGTGATGGCATTCTTTGTAATGTAAAAAGAGATACATGGTCGGATGAACCAACCAGACCATGTATCTTTGCCTTTCGCTACTGAATGCAGGCAGCTTATTCTTCTACGCCTATATCGTCTTCTTTGTACTCTTCCTCTTGATCGAGGAGCAAGTCTTCGCGGTCGCCCCATTTTTCGAGGAAGCGATAGAAGTTGCGCTTAGTGCGTCGTGTGCGTTCCGCATCTGAGAGGCCATCGACGGGCTGATCGGCGTGATAGATCAGCGGTAACTTCGGCAATGTGATGGCCTGTGAACCGCTGTCACGGATAGCGAAGGTGAAATCGATATCCATGTAGGCGGCGAAGCGGTAGTGTTCGTCGAAGAGGCCGGCGCGCCTGAGTTGTTTGCGTCGGAAGGCCATGCATCGACCGTCGATGGCTTCAACTTCACTCTCGTCGCTCGGCTCAAAGTGGCGCAGATCACCGGTGCGGAGGCCACGCAGGCCGGCGATGCCGATCTCGCTATTAGAGAGGGCCTGGGCAAGAGGGGTGAAGATGTCGCCGGTCAACTCAATGCTGGTATCGAGGAGCAGAATGTAGCGACCACGACTCTGCTTCAGGCCCAGGTTGCGGGCTTCTGCCTCGCCCATCACCTTGCTGGCACGAATCACGCGCAGACGAGGCTCGTTGTGTTTTAGGGCAGAGGCCCACAGATCAAGCCCGTCTTGGGAGGCGTTATCAATCAGCACGATTTCGAGATCGGTCTGGGCGGCGTGGCGCAGGATGCTCTCGACACAGCGGCGTGTCTGCTCCAGGGAATTGTGCGCGAGCAGGTTGATGGAGAAGGTACAGCGATCAGCATCGTGCAGAAAGGATGGAAGTTGGCGGGTGGTGCGATAGACAGTGCCATCGACATCGATGCTAGGTAGGATTATCAGATGTGCTCCACGTGGATTGTCTTTGATGATATAGCCAGCATCCTCGATCTGCCGTTTCAGGATGTCTGCGCGCGCGTATTGCCCACGGCGACGCAACAGATCGCGCTCGTGTGAAAGTGCCAGAATTTCGGGAGGGATACTCTGACGATATGGATGATTTGGGCGAGTTGTCATACACGAAACCTTCTTTTCTACTTTTAATACACCGTCCATACTATATCATCCGGCTACCAACAACTGCGAGACCATCGCACAGAGAGGTCAGCGACTCCTTCGAACATAGCGATGCCTATGAGTATGTATCGTCTGTATATCCGGGTTGCAGCTTTGTAGAAGCGAGACGAAAGAGACGACGTAGGTGGCCATATGCTTGTGGCCTGGCATAAGGGGTTGGTCATCGTACCGCAGATACGGGAGATGATTGCTTTTAGAGTACATTGGGAAGCACCCTTTCTTGCTACTAGCACCAATCGTCTCTCCAATATTATAGCATAACCGAAATGGGTTCTACGTAGTACGATGACCGATGGGCTATGCTCCTCTTTGCTTGTTTTGCTGCTCTGCTAGTTCTTTCACGCGCTGGACATGAGCTTTATGGCAGATGACGGTTATATCATCCATTTCAACGACGACAACATCTTCCAGGCCAATAGTATAAACCTGGCGTTTGGTGTTGTTGTAAACGATGAGGTTCTGGCTGCCCAGACTTTGATGGTGTCCGATGGAGCGCACGCCCTGGGCATCGGATGGGAAGAGCGAGCCGTATTGTTCCCAGTTGCCAACGTCGTTCCAACCCAGATCAGCGGGGATAACGACCAGATTGTGGGTCTTTTCCAGGATGCCGTAGTCAATGGAGATGGATTGCAGGCCAGGCCATAGTTCGTCGATGACGGTTTGCTCATCGGGCGTGCCACTGGCCTGGACGATGATATCGATCTTGCGGGCGATGTCTGGTAGGTGTTGGCGGAACTCGGCCAGGATCGTTTCAACGTGCCAGATGAAAATACCGGCATTCCAGACATAGTGGCCATCACGCAAATAAGCCTGAGCAGTGATCAAGTCAGGTTTTTCGACGAATTTTTCGGCATAGAAGGCCTGGTGCCCGTATCCTTTGCTGGCTTGTGCGCCGAAACGGATATAGCCGTAGCCAGTTTCGGGCGCGGTTGGTTTGATGCCGATAGTCACAAGACGCCCCTCTTCGGCCAGGGTATAGGCAAGATGAAGTGTTTGTAGCAGGGTCTCTACGTGAGTGATTACCGCATCAGCGCTGAAGGCGGCCATGATACCGTGTGGATCAGTTTTGGCGATGGCGGCGGCGGCCCAGGCGATGGCGGGGCCAGAACTGCGTCCCATTGGTTCGGCCAGCAGATGTTCGGCGGGAAGCTGCGGAAGATGCTCACGCACGAGGGTGGCCATCTTGCGCCCCGTGACGACCCAGGAGCGTTCAGGAGGGATGAGGGAGGCGGTGCGGGCCAGTGTCTCCTGAATCATGCTGCGACCACCTGGGAGAGGCAGAAATTGTTTAGGCAATTGGGGAGTGCTGAGAGGCCACAGACGGGTTCCACTTCCACCGGCGAGAATGACGGCATGAAGATGTTTCATAATTATTTGCTCCTCGCTCTCTTTCTCTTTGCTTAAACCTGTTTTATTGTGTGCGTGTCAGCATGAGATAGAGTGCAATACGTAGTAGTAATGAAAGGATTGTATAGAGCTTTTGCTCTGCTGTCAAATGCTGGTGAAAAGATATAGCCGTGCCAAAACCTGGAGAGGACTACGGTACTAATGAATAAGAGGCTAGTCAGAACTTTGTGCGTATGGTATGCTGGATGAACGATGATTTTGTCTTTTATAGAAGGGATTGTTTTCTGGCGTTGGTTTGATACTAAAGGCACCTGGCTCGACGTAAGTTTATGTATTGTGATATAATAGAGTAAAAACGTGCAGAACGAAGGGAATCAACCGCAACAGTTACCGCAGAGGTCTTCGGGTCAACTCAGGCCACCAGAGCCTTACGGCTGGCAGTATGATCAGGAGAACCCTGAGGTATCGCAGCAGGCTTCTCAGCGTCCGCCTTCGGGTATGCTGCCAGAGCCTTCGCAGGCACCTCAGACCTTCTATGGGCCTCCTGTGTCACCTCAGCAGCGTCGCTCGGCGCAGTTTCAGGCGCGTTCACAGGAGCCATTGACCGATATGGGATTGACGCTGGGCTATGGGCAGGGCATGGAGTATCAGTATTTTGATGCGCCTCAGCCGTCACAGCCGCTGGAGAGGTTGCGTCAGGAGCGGCTACAATACTTACGGGAAGAGCGCATGCGTCATCAGCAGCGGCGTATGGGTAATGCTTCAAATAATGCAAGTGTGTTGCCGTGGAGGGGGAAAGGTGCGAAGCCAGGTATGGCAGCACCTTCTTTGTCAGGAGGGAAGAAAACCAATCGTTCAGGTGGTTCCTCACGTCCCTTAAGTCGTTCTGAGTCTGTGCAACAAATGTCGCCATTGTCAGGGGGAGAGCAGCAGGAGATTTTGCCTATGCGCGCTTCGACGGTATCTTCCCCTCATAGACAACCATTGCCGGAGCAGTCAGGGGCGCATTCTGCTGTGGTTTCTGCGCAGGATACCGGAATGATACAGCGTGTGCGCATCGGTCGGGCGGCGATGATTCTCACGGGGGCTTTTATCGCGAGTCGTGTGCTGGGCTTACTGAGAACCTCCATGTTTGCTTTTGTATTTGGTACCAGTAATGTCTCGGATGCCTATCTGCAAGCTTTTCTCATTCCTGATCTCATTTTCAATATTGTCGCTGGTGGCGCACTCAGTTCGGCCTTTATTCCTGCTTTTGTGGCCGAGCGGAACGAGAAATCGGCGTGGCGTCTTGCCAGTTCTGCTCTGAATCTGGCAGTCGTGATTATGATTGTGCTGGCGGTTCTGGCAATTATCTTTGCGCCCTATCTGGTGCCGCTTTATAATCCGGCGGTTGATATTCACACGGCGCATGATCTTGCGGTGCATCAGCAAGAGGTGAATTTGATCATTTCGCTGACGCGCATCATGCTCTTGCAGCCTATTGCACTGGGAGCGGGTGTAATTATTACCTCGGTGTTGCAGGCGAAACAGGATTTCATGTTACCGGCCCTGGGCACGGTGCTGTACAATGTTGGCATCATCTTTGGGCTAATTCCTGGCATTGTGATGTCGCTGCACGGGCGTACCAATACCACTGAAATCATCGCCGTATACTGTGTTACGTGGGGTGTTGTAGCCGGGGCCGTTCTACAGGTATTGATACAGATACCCGGTTTGTGGAAGCAGAGGATGCGGTATAGTTTCTCTTTTGACTGGCGTGATCCGACTATTCACCAGATTGGGCGGCAGATGGTGCCGCGTATTATTAATGCCGCGATGCTCTATTTCTCGACCTTTGTAGATCGTGGTTTAATTACGTTGCTGGCGGCGGTTGCGGGTGCGGCGGGCACAGATGGTCTGATAACGCAGTACAATCAGGCGCTTCAGCTTGTCTTATTACCGCTCAGCATTTTCGGGATGTCGATCTCGACGGCGGCTTTCCCAACGCTGGCAGAGAACGTCACAAAGGGACGATTAGATCGTGTACGCAACACTATTATGGAGACGTTGCGTAGCATCATCTTTATGTCGATACCTTCCAGTGTAGGTTTGATGATTCTTGCTCTTCCTGTAATACAGGCATTGTTTGAGCATGGGGCTTTTAGTCTGAGCGATGCTGAGGCGACGGCGATCCCGCTGGGATGTTTTTCAATAGGGTTGGCGGGCCTGGCGGCGGTGGAGATTCTCACACGCTCATTCTATGCGTTTCGTGATAGCAAGACGCCGGTGATGATTAGCGTGGCTCAATTTATCGTGAAGATTGCGCTCAGTCTGATCCTGATCGACCTGGCGGTTTTCTGGGGGCCGCAATGGGGACTGGGCATTCTGGCTTTCTCGACCTCTGTTGCTGCTACTCTGGAGGCGAGCGTGTTATTCTGGGTATTACGCGACCGCATAGGAGGTATTGCGTTGCGGCCTCTCGGCCTTTTTATTGGGCGTGTTCTGTTGGCTTCAGCCGTAATGGCTATAGGGTTGTTGATTGTGCGTACCATTCTTGACCTGTTGTTGGTAACGACGAGGTCGCCTGCGTTGGGCATAGGGGGCACGCTCATTGCGCTGATCAAGGTGATGATCGAAATTTTCGTAGGTTTGTTGATCTATCTGCGGGTTTCGCGCTTACTCGGTATTGAAGAACTTGAATTGGGGCCGGTGCGCCGTGTACTGGCGCGCCTTAAACTTTCGTGGATTTAGGATGGTATGTATTTATGAAACAACTTCGTCTCTTCATGATTGGTTTTGGCGTTGTTGGGCAAGGATTGGCCGAATTGCTGGAGCAGAAACGGACGTTGTTGCAGCAGCACTTTGATATAGATGTAAAGCTGGTTGGTGTTGCTAACGCGCGTCATGGCTTCATTTATTGCGAGGATGGTCTGACGATTCCACGTTTATTAGAACTGGTGGCTAAGAAGCAGCCGTTGATAGAGCATGCGGGGGTACTGCATTGGCCGCAGGTGCTGGATGGATTGCGTGCTGTGGGCCGCAGGGGCGACATACTAGCTGAGGTTACGGGCACGAATTTGCGGGATGGGGAACCGGGGATGAGCCACATTCGTACTGCTCTCATGCAAGGGATGCATGTGATTACGGCAAATAAGGGGCCGGTTGCGCTGGCGGCGAAGGATTTGATGGCGCTGGCGCGACAACAGCAGGTACAGTTGCGCATGGAGGCGACGGTGATGGCAGGTACGCCAGTTATCAGCACGATACACGAGGGGCTGGCCGGTGCGCGCGTGCGCTCTATTCGGGGGATTCTCAACGGTACCACGAATTATATCCTGAGCGCGATGGCTGGGGGACGCGATTACGAGAGTGTGCTGGTAGAGGCGCAGGCGCAAGGCTATGCCGAAGCTGATCCGACAGCCGATGTTGAAGGCTATGATGCTGTTGCGAAGACGCTTATTTTAGCCAGCGTAGCCTTTGGGCATGCGCTCAAACCTGATCAAGTGGTACGTAAAGGCATTACTGCGGTGACGCGGGAGCAAGTGCAACAGGCTATGAAAGAAGGTAAAAGGATTAAATTGATAGCCTCTTTGCATGCGGTGGCTACATTTGGCGCAACTCCGCTTGAAGCACGTGTGGAACCGGTGGCGCTGCCGCTAACAGATCCGTTGGCGCGTGTGGATGGAGTGATGAATGCTATTACTATTCAGACTGATACATTGTCGGAAGTGACAGTGATTGGGCCTGGTGCGGGACGTATCCAGACTGGTCAGGGGCTGCTTGCTGACCTGATTGCTGTCGCAAAAACTCTCTGAATTCCCCGCTAGTTCGGAAGCATAAAATCCATTTGGACGCTGCCGAAGCGTAGATGGTCGCCGGGGCGTAGTGGTATTGCCTTGTGCGGCGGCAGGCTGATGTTGGAGATCCGCGTTTTATTTTTGCTGCCCAGGTCTTCAAGATAGAACTGGTCATCGTGGAGGGAGATACGGGCGTGCTGGCGCGAGACGGTGGCTTTGGGATCGAAAATGGTCAAGTCAATATCGGGGCGATAGGCATGTTTAGGGTCGGAGCGCCCGATAAGCACGTCGGTTTTGAGGAGGGGAATATGTTGGAGTTTGCCGTCGGGGCGTACATAGACCAGGTTAGCATAGATGCCTTGCGCGTTGGGTAAAGGGGGCAAAGGAACCTTTATGGCTCGTGCGTGCAGGAGTGTATCGATGTCGCCGCTTTGTGTAATGCTTTCTACCGGCATGTGCGGTATTTCGCCGGTCAGGCGCTGGCTCTCTGGTTGAGGAAGGATACGGTTAAGGGCAGAAAGCATTGCATCTGCATCGGCATAACGCTGGGTTGGTTGTTTCGCCAGTGCTTTCTCCAGCAATAGTTGTAGCGCGGTGGGTGCGTTATGAACAAACATGGCTATGGCAGGAAGCGGGCTATAGCACTGCAAGCGGGCAGTCTCGTTAAGATCGCTACCCACAAATGGCAAGCGGCCTGTTACAAGCTCAAAGAGGAGAAGACCAGCTTGATAGATGTCGCTCCAGGGGCCGATTGCGGCCCCTTGAAGGTGTTCGGGCGAGGCATAGTGCGGGTCGATGTTGTCAATATTGGTGCCCCAGGTCATTTGTGTATAGCCAGCTCGTCGTAGGAGTTCACGCAAGCCAGGGTCGTCAAGCTGAACATAATCGGTCTGGTCGGTGTCAGTGGTGTCTACCGTAATGAATTGAGGACGCAGATCAAGGTTAGTAATATGGTGTTTGTGCAGTGCTTGTAGGCCGAGGAGGATCTGTTGCATGAGTCGTAAAGCTCGCGGCAGTTCTATAAGCTCGTTATCCATCAGATAACGTAGTGTGACACCGTGTAAGGGAGTAGAAACGATATAGGCATGCTGGTTTTCGATGCCCCAATCAAAGATTTGAACAGTGTGGGCGGCCTTTATGAGTCGGCGCTGTTCTAATGGCTCAAGAACGTGCTGTGCATCGGGCAAGGAGAGCGTGGGAGGAAGATCAAGTAGTATAAGTTCTACCATATCGTTGGTATTACGGTTGTGAGCAGTTGCGATAGTGATGCTGCTACTTTTGGTCAGTATCGAACCGAGGTGATAGATGCCATTAATCAGGCGTGTACCGCGCTGTGCCATAAAGCTACGTACCTCGCATGGACGTAATAGAATCCGATAGCTGAGAATCATTATAACATGACAGACAGCTATCGGAATATGGCTGTGTCCTTATGGTAGAAGGAGCCTCTGTTAATTGTAGAGGTGCTGCTTTACGTAGTCTACGATAAGTTGCCAGTTATCATTTTGTGGCAGGAGAATGTAGGTTCCATCGCTTAAAGATGAGTCCATCAGCACGTTCTGGTTGCTCAATCCGATGTGGGCCGTGTGTGGGTCGCTCAGGTTCATTTTGAGAGCGAAGGCGGCCAGATCGGCCAGCGACATGTTCGTGTAGATGGTATGTTGTAAAGCATTCAAGGCGTCGTATAGTTTGGGCCAGGTGCTAATCTGTTTGAATTTTGCCAGCACGGCCTTCATGATGATCTGCTGGCGTGCAGAGCGCGCGAAGTCGGTCAACTCGGCCAGATTGATGGATGGTTTGTTACTACAGACCGACATCGGTTCGCGTGCGCGTGCATACTCGATAGCGGTGGCCCCATCCATGTGCTGCATGCCCTTGTTAAACTGGATAGTGATCCAGGAAGCATTGATAGCCGGGTCATCGTTGGCGGGATAGCAGGCATTGAAGGAGTCGGGCACGTAGACATCGATACCGCCGATGGAGTTGATCAGGTCTTTGAAGCCCGCGAAGTTAATGGTGACCCAGTATTTCACGTTTAGTCCAGTGACGAGGGAGACTTTTTGCGCGGCAGCGTTGCCGCCCGCGACAGGATTCTGGTTAAAGTTGGAGGCTAATTCGTAGACGGCATTAATCTTGGTATACTGCCCCGAATTGGGGGGATACTGTATCCAGAGGTCACGCGGCACTGAGATGAGCGAGGTGTGACGGTTGCTCGGCACGACGCTGATTACTGAAAGAGAATCTGTCAGGTAGGCTCCATCATGCCCCTGACCCCCATAGCCCATAATCAGGACGCTGGTGCGCTCGCTTGTGTTCATATAGTCAGTTTGTGAGCTGAGCGGCGGCTGGGGAGAGATGGCGGAGCCGAAGGCCAGCACACGTTTAGTGACGTTGATGGCGGACACGATCAGGATACAGAGCAGGGCAATGACGATGAGTGCGGTAATCAGACAGCCGGTACGACGGCGTGGACGCTTTGCTCGTCGTGGCGAAGATGAATGCCCGCCTTGTGCATGCTGTTGATAAGGCTGTTGCACGGGAGGAGTGGGATACGCTTGAGGCTTATTGCCAGTTGATGGAGCGTAGGCGCGATGACTGGCATGCTGCGCGTTATATGCTGAGTTATTGTAAGATGTGGGACGTTGATTATAGGGCTGATTAGAAGGTGGGTAGCCCTGACGACCCTGTTGAGATTCCTGGACGGGATTTTGATATGGACGACGCGCTGAACGCGCTGAGGGTTGATCACGAAAACTGCCCAGAACCAGCTTATCCTGCGGCCCTGATAATGGAGGCACAGGAGGCTGTGCTGGCAGCGTAGGGTCATTTGGATCATAAAAGGTATCTGACATAGAAAGCATCCTTTGCACTGGTAGAAGTATGCCGCCATACATTATGGCGGCCAGTCTTCACACATTGCCCTCCCACCTGTTATCCTCTTGTTATCGAACGAAAAGACCTGTCTACGTATAATACAAACGTATCAGGGGGTGAGAAGTTGCAAAGATTACTTTTTTGTCCAATCGTGTATCGTTTTGGGGTCTTTGCCATGGCGCACAGCCACAATTTCGGCCATGACAGCCAGCGCCATCTCTTCGGGGGTGGTGGCCCCGATGTTGAGGCCAATGGGGCCATGAATGCGGCTGAGTTGCTCGTCTGTCAAACCCTGTTGCTTGAGGCGCTCGGCGCGTTCCTGACTTGTTTTACGGCTGCCGATGGCACCCACATAGCCGACATTGCGTGAGAGGATTACCTTCAGGGAAGGCTCATCGAATTTAGGGTCGTGGGTTAGCACTGCAACCGAAGTTGAAGGGTTGAGATCCATCTTTTCCAGTACTTCATCGGGCCATTCGACAATCAACTCATCAGCGTGAGGGAAGCGTTCGCGTGTGGCGAAAGCCGAGCGGGCGTCGATGACGATAACTCGATAGTTGAGGGTTTTGGCGAAGGTGGTGAGAGGGATAGCCATGTGACCCGCCCCGACGATAATGAGCGTGGGCGGAGGAGGAAAGCCCTCGATAAAGATGTCATAGCTCTGGGGGGTGTTGACCAGGTCAGCTTGCACACGATAGGTTTTGGTATGGGCGCTACCGCTCCAGATAGCTTGCTCTGCATCTTCGATGACCTGAGCTTCGAGTGCAGGCAGGCCGAGAGAGCCGTGCGCGCTTTTGTTAGGGAATACCAGCAACTTTGCCCCGACATGGTCGGGGCCACGCACGATAGTTGCCAGGGCGACACCCTTCTCTTGTGTCAGCATCTCCTTCAGCTCTTCATAGAGTGTACTCATTGTTGCTCCTCTGCTTTGGTAAAGGTATCAGCCGGTTACCAGTCCAGGCGTTCGACAAAGACGTGGATGGTACCGCCGCAGGCCAGACCTATTTGCTCGATGTTTTGTTCTTCGGTGATACCAAATTCGAGCATCTGGGGTTTGCCATCCTTTATAACTTCCATCGCAGCTTCAATGACGGCTGGCTCGACGCAGCCACCGCTGACTGAGCCGGTGATCTCGCCACTTTCGCTTACCGCGAGTTTTGCTCCTGGCTGTCGCGGGGCAGAACCGGCCATGGAGACGACGGTGGCAAGAGCGACACGCTCACCTTTTGCGCGCCACTTTTCGATATCTGGTAATACATCACGCATTGTTGTTTTCCTTTCTACTGAAGGGATAGGCCATTACTATATGTAACATTGTTACCGACGTGGTTTACTCCATGCTTCGACGGCTTTGTGGCGAGCGGCGGGCGAGCGGTCGGGTTTGCTATCATCGATAGTGCTGAGCAGATTGCCCAGGTAGATCAGGCTGTCCAGGTTGTGCGCTGGCAGGAAGTTATCGATATAGGGTAGCGCGGTCTTCATGCCGATGGTCAATGGGCGATAGTCTGGGGAGCCGAGCAGAGGGTTGAGCCAGATCAGGCGATGACAATTGTGTTGCAGGCGATCCATTTCGGCCTGCAAGACGCTTGCATCACCGCGATCCCATCCATCGCTGATAATCAGCACAACAGCGCCACGCCCCAGCACACGTTTGGCCCACTTGTGGTTGAAGTAGTGGAGGGCGTCACCGATGCGGGTGCCTCCTGACCAGTCCTGTACTGATTTGGAGACATCGCGCACGGCGTCATCAACGTCGCGCTTCTTGAGCTGGCGGGTGATGCGGGTCAGGCGGGTACCGAAGACGAAGGCTTCTACATTCAGCAAGCCATTGGAGATGGTATGGATGAAGTGCAGCAGGAGGCGCGAATAGAGGCTCATGGAGCCACTGATGTCACAGATAATGACGAGCGGGCGTGGTTTAAGCTTTGTTTCGCGCCATGTTAGCTCCAGTAGTTCGGCACCGTATTTCAGGTTACGACGCACAATGCGGCGCATATCGGGATAAGAGCCGTTGCGTGCGGGCTTCTTGCGGCGGGTGAGACGAAGGCCGAGGTGCCAGCGCATCTCAGCCATCAGGCGTTTGGCCTCCTGCACTTCATCCCAGGTAAAATTCTCAAAGTCTTTTTTGCGCAACTGTTCAATGGCGCTGTAAGCTGTACCCTGTGGTGGAGCTTCGTCATTCTCATCATCGTAGCGATCCTGTTCCTGGTGGGTGCGCCGCCGTTCGGTTTGACGCATTTCCTGGCGTAGTTCTTTGCGCAATTCGTTGGTGTTTAAATGCTCGGCCAGGCGTTTGCGCTCGGAGGGCGGCAGGCGCATCTGGCGTTCTTCGCGTTTGGCGGCCCCGCCTCTGTCGGTCTTCTTATTCGGATTATCGCGCATAAACCAGTAGTAGCCAAACATCTGATCGAAGATGGGTTCCTGCTCATGGCGGGTCAAGAGACTGCTTTTCAGTGTATTGTAGAAGTCCTCTTTATTTTTTATGTCAATGTAGTTGAGTGTTTCGGCCACATCGAGCATTTGGCGAGGACCAATGTTCAGGCCACTCTCCCACAGCAGCCGCCCGAACTCGGTCAGGCGGAACAGGAGCCGTTCGCCGTGCTCGATCTCCACCGGCAGCAATTCGATTGTCCCGGTGGTGCCGGGTTTGTCGGGAGTGTTGGGATGCTGTGAGTTCATTATCGTGAAACTCCACGTGCTTTCTGAACCAATTTGGGCAGGTCGCTACTGCCAACTTTGAGGATATCGTCCTGATATTTGAGTAGTGCACCCAGTGTATCACGCACGGCGCTGTCGATGAGTTCTTTCTGGTTCAAGGCCAACAGCGAGCTAATCCAATCAAGGGTTTCGGCTACGCCGGGTGCTTTGAAGAGATCGAGGCCGCGTACCTCGCGTACAAACGTGCAAACCTGTCTGGCGAGTTGTTCGGGAACGTCGGGCATACGGGCCATGATGATGGCGTATTCCTTTTCCAGCGATGGATAATCAATCCAGTAGTACAGGCAACGGCGACGCAAGGCGTCGTGAATCTCGCGGGTGCGGTTGGATGTGATAATCACATAGGGCGGCTCTTGCGCGTGAATGGTACCGATTTCTGGAATGGTGATCTGGAAATCCGAGAGCAATTCGAGCAGGTATGCCTCAAATTCCTCGTCGCTACGGTCGAGTTCATCAATCAGCAGGACGGGGGCTTTGCCGTTGGTCGGATCAATAGCTTGCAGCAAGGGACGCCGCAAGAGGAATTCGGGGCCGAAAATCTCCTTCAGTTCTTCCTGTCGATTGAGATGACTGGCCTCCATCACGCGGATGTGGAGCATCTGGCGCGTGTAGTTCCATTCGTAGACCGCAGTGCTAATATCGATGCCTTCATAGCATTGCAAGCGGATCAAGTCGGTGCCCAGAATGGTTGCCAGGACTTTGGCGACCTCGGTCTTGCCTACTCCCGGTTCGCCTTCCAGCAGCAAGGGCTTCCGTCGTTTCAGCGCCAGGAACACGGCTGTGGCCAGGCTGCGGTCTGCGATGTAGTGCTGGGCCTGCATCGCTTTTTGAACGTCTTCGATAGTAGTAAAGGTAGATGATTGTTCCTGTTGCAACGAAAGCCTCCAACAAAAACTGATAGGATGAATGCCAAAGAAAGATGCCTCTCGTTTTCTTGAGCTATCTGGTAGATTTGCGAGAGGGATGCCAGTAGGTTTATCTCTGGTACTCTTATTCTAAGCTATGAAACACACTGTTCGCAAGGTGAAATTTTAGATAAGAATTTTGCCATTTTTCAAGAAGAGGACATCGTCAACCCAGACTTCGCCCTCGCGCCTGAGGTCACAAATCATGTCCCAGTGGAGCGCTGAGGTGTTGAGGCCGCCGGTTTCAGGATAGCTGGAGCCGAGGGCCAGGTGGACGGTGCCGCCCATCTTTTCGTCGAAGAGAATATTGCCGGTGCCTCTATCGATACGCGCATTGTTGCCAAAGGCGAACTCGCCGAGGAAACGTGCGCCCGCGTCCAGGTCGAGCATCTGGAGTAGATATTCCTGGCCCTGGCGCGCACTGGCTTCAACTACCTTGCCTTCGCGGAAAACCAGCCGGATGCTCTCAACACGGCGTCCGTCGTAGATGGTCGGGATGTCATATTGAATGATGCCATTCGCGCTGTTCTCGACCGGGCCGGTGAAGAACTCGCCACTGGGGAAGTTACGCTTCCCATCGCTGTTAATGAAGATGCGGTTCTCGATGGAGAGGGTAAGGTCGGTGCCTGGGCCGAGAATATGTACCTGTTTGTGTCCTTTAAGCCAGTCAACGTAGTGCTGCTGGCTGACGGAGAGTTCTTGCCAGCGTGCGATGGGGTTTTCGTCGTTTAAGAAACAGATATCAAAGACAAACTCTTCAAACTCGCTTAGCGACATATTGGCTTCTTGCGCGTAGGCGGCGGTAGGATAGAGGGTTGAACTCCAACGAAATTCGCCAGCTTGCTCACGGCGGCGCAGGGGGCGATTGGCCTGCTGGCTGGCTTTACGACGTAGTGCGCCGCGTGCGGGATCGATATTGCTCAAGCTTCTGGTGTTGGTGCGCGAGCTGATGAAGAGACGGGCATCAATGCGTTCTGCAAGCAGTTGAGCGGCGGGTGAGATAAAGCTAAGCTGTGCATCACTACCTTTGCGTAGCATGATTTCTTCCAGGGTTTCCAGTTCGATCTGTGGCAAAGGATGACCACCTGCGTTCAAAACTTCTGCATAAACGGCCTCGATCAGCGGGGTCGCGGCGGGTGTACCATAAATAGCGACCGTATTGTCTGGTTGAATGTTGAGTGAATAATGAACAAGGGTATGTGCCCAGCGCTGAATACGAATATCTTGCATCGTAGAAAACGGCTCCTTTGGTGGATTCTGTTCTCTTAATATTGTAGCACTCGTGGGTAGATGTGAAGCAATCCTGTTAGGAGACCAGGTCTTTGTAGCGAAGGGCGTGAAAGCCGTCTTCCCGTAATTGGGTATCATGCTGATACATAAATTTTATACATTGTTTAGAGTATGAAGGCATATTTTCATTAAATATCTGTTGAAATAGCAGTGGCAGATGTATCGCATTTATATTGTGTAATGATGAAAAACGCGATACATCTGTCACTGCAAGAAGCGTTAGTGATTATGCACGTTCGAGGGCGCGTGTGATGGCGCGGCGGGCGGTGACGCGGCACATCTCACTGCGGTAGGCTTTGGAGCCGTGAATGTCCTCAACGATTGCAAGGCCATCGGCGGCGTGGCTGGCGGCTTCGGCGATGGTGGCTTCATCCAGCTTCTTGCCGACGAGCGCGGCCTCGACGGCGCTGGCGCGTGCGGTCTTGTCGGCAGCGCCCGTAATGGCTACGCTGGCGGCGGTGCAGGTGCCATTGCCGTCTGTTGTGATAACGGTGGCACAACCTGCTACTGCGTAGTGGGAAGCCTTGTTGGCGAGCTTCTCATAGGCGGAGCCGGTGTGTGCTGGAGGGATGGGGAGGCGAATCTCGGTGATGACCTCGTTTTCCTCCAGGGCCGTTTCGAAGGTGCCGACCAGGAAGTCGTCGATCTTAATTGTGCGCAAGCCCTTTGGCCCCTGGGTGACGATCTCGGCCTTGAGGGCCAGCACCATGCCAGGCATATCGGCAGCGGGGTCGGAGTGGGCCAGGCTGCCGCCGATGGTGCCACGATTGCGTACTTGCTGATCACCGATGAGGTCTGTGCCCTCAATGAGCATGGGGAAATAGCGGCGGATGAGGTCAGACTTCTCGATCATGCTGTAGGTAGTCAGGGCACCCACGGCGACCGCGCCGTTGTCCTCGCGGATATAGGCGAGGTTGGGAATGCGCCCGATGTCGATGAGATGAGCAGGTTGGGCCAGACGCAATTTCATGGCGGGGAGCAGGCTATGACCGCCCGCGATGATCTTTGCTTCGTCGCCATATTCTTGCAAAAGTTTGACGGCCTCGTCTACTGTGTTGGCGACATGGTAATCAAATGCTACGGGAACTGACATGGATATTTCTCCTCTTCAGCGTTCTTCTTGCTGTGACCGTTCTACGAGCGACATCTGACCCAAGAGGCCAGATGCCGCATGCAAGCGTCATGTTTTTATTGCTGCTGATGGATAATCTTCCACAGCTTCTCCGGTTTGAGCGGCATATCGATGTGGGCCACGCCGAGGGCGTCGGCGACAGCGGCGACGACAGCCGGGGTAGAGCCAATCGTGCCGGCCTCACCGACGCCTTTGACACCGAGGGGATTGTGGGGTGTGGGGGTGACGGTGTGATCCAGCTCGAATGAAGGCAACTCGAAGGAGAGGGGCATGGCGTAATCCATAAAGGATGCCGTGAGCAACTGACCGTCTTCGCCGTAGACAACGCCCTCAAGGAGTGCCTGGCCTACACCCTGCGCGATGCCGCCATGAACCTGGCCCTGCACCAACAAGGGGTTGATCTGGTTGCCACAGTCATCGACGGCGACGTAGCGCACAATTTGTGTATCGCCGGTCTCTTTATCGACCTCAACGACGCAGATATGTGTGCCGAAGGGGAAGACGCAGGATTCCGGTTCGAAGAAGACAGTGGTTTCCAGGCCCGGCTCGATACCGGCGGGAAGGGTGTTTGACAGGTTAGCAGCGGCGGCAACATCCGTGAAGCTCACCGATTTCTGCGGGGAGCCTGCAACCGAGAATTTGCCATCCTCCAGGGTTACATCGGAGGGGCTGGCCTCAAGCATATGTGCGGCGATCTGCTTCATCTTCTCTTTCAGGCGTTGGGCGGCCTGATAGACGGCGGAGCCACCGACGGCAGTGGTGCGGCTACCATAAGTGCCACGACCCTCCGGGGTGGAGTCGGTATCGCCATGCATAATTAAGATATTCTCGACAGGGATAGTGAATTCTTCGGCGACGATTTGGGCAAAGGTAGTTTCCTCACCCTGGCCATGTGGAGAGGAGCCGGTGTAGACCATGACAGTACCACTCTGCTCCACGCGCATGCGGGCGCTTTCGTAGAGGCCGACGGGTGCGGTACCTTTGGGGCCGAAGCCACAGATCTCGATGTAGGACGAGATGCCAATGCCCATCAGCTTACCTTCCTGGCGCTTTCGGGCCTGCTCGGCGCGCAGTTCCTGGTAGCCGATCAACTGCATGGCTTTGTTGAGGGCCAGTTCGTAATTGCCGGTGTCATAGACGGTGCCTGCCGATGAATGGTAGGGGAACTGGTCTGGCTTGACGAAGTTGATGCGACGGATCTCGGCGGGGTCTTTGCCGAGTTGGTGCGCGACCAGGTCCATGGCGCGCTCGGCGACATAGGTGGCCTCCGGGCGACCAGCACCGCGATAGGCGTCGGTAGGTACCTTATTTGTAAGAACGACATCGGAACTGAGGTGGACAGGAATATCGTAAGCGCCGCAGGAGACAGGCAGGCCGAAAGCGACCATGATGACATCGGAGAAAATCTGGCTGTAAGCGCCCATGTCAGAGATGCCATGGATCTTCAGACCGGTGACACGCCCCTCTTTGGTGGCGGCGACTTCGATGTAGTCAACTTGCCCGCGCCCGTGAATGGTGACAGCGAGATTCTCATCGCGTTCCTCGATCCATTTGACCGGGCGTCCCAGTTGCATGGTAGCGAAGGCGGCAACCATCTCTTCGGGATAAAGGTTGAGTTTGGCACCGAAGCCGCCGCCCACCTCTGGTACAATTACGCGCACTTGATGTTGTGGCAGACCAAGTTGTGAGGACAGCAAGTTGCGTAGCAGGTGTGGGATCTGGGAGGAACTCCAGACAGTGAGCATCTTGCTGGCCTTGTTGAACTCAGCGACGACGCCGCGTGTCTCCATTGAAGCGGGAGCGAGGCGCTGGTTCTCCAGACGGGCTTTGACGACGATACCGCCATTGGCGACGGTCTCAGCGAAGATTTTATCCATCTCGTCGCTGGGGGGATGGTTGCTGAAAGCGATATTGGTGCCGAATTCCTCGTAGAGCAGTGGAGCGTCAGGCTGCATGGCCTTTTCTACATCGACAACTGCCGGTAGTGGCTCATAGTCAACATCAACCAGGTCGCGGGCATCACGTGCTGCGTAGCGGTCGTCGGCAATAACGACGGCGACGGGGTCACCATAGTAGCGCACTTTACCTTCAGCGAGGGGATAGCGCACGCCCATGCCGTTGGCGATGTGGCCGATGGGAACGGCTACCGGCACGACGCCAACCTTGCCTTTGAGGTCGGCGGCGGTATAGACGGCGAGAACGCCAGGGTGCTTACGAGCGGCTTCGGTGTTGATGCTCTTGATGCGCGCGTGTCCATAGGGACTGCGAACGACTGACATGTAAAGCATGCCGTAAAGCTTAATATCATCGACATAGGTAGCCTGACCAGTGATCAGGCGAGGGTCCTCGCGCCGCTTAATCGGCGCACCAACCATAGCTGCAATGCCCATACGTATGCATGTCCTTTCTCAAACGACGAGAAACGATACGGTAGCGAGACAGAGTTGAAGACAATGCCGATATGTAGTTTGCGTCTTGCAAGTCACCAGGGGCTAATCACCGGTGCTGACCGGCTCGGAGGCGCTTTCACGCATGCGTTCGGCAGCATACTGGACGGCGCGAACGATGTTCTGGTAGCCGGTGCAGCGGCAGATATTGCCTTCGAGGCCCTTACGAATCTCGGCTTCGGTTGGATTGGGGTTGTTTTTGAGCAACTGGTAGGAAGCCATAATCATGCCGGGGGTGCAGAAGCCACATTGTAGCCCGTGCTTCTCCCAGAAGCCTTCTTGAATGGGATGCAAGCCGCCTTCGGGAGCCAGCCCTTCAATGGTTGTGACCTCGGCTCCATCGGCCTGGACAGCCAGCACGGTACAGGATTTCACGGCCTCTCCATTTAACAGGACGACACAGGCACCGCACTGAGAGGTGTTGCAGCCGACATGCGTGCCGGTTAGGTCCAACACTTCACGTAAATAATGGACGAGCAGCATGCGCGGTTCGACTTCTGAATGATGCTCCTGACCATTCACGGTAACGGTAATAGCGCGCTTCATCGTCATTGATGGTCCCTGCCTTTCAATGATATTCGTTCATAAGGTAATCGAGAGACGGAAAAGAAGTATTCCGTCTGATAGGTGCCGTGTGTAGGTTAGGTCTAGCAAGTACGCTAAGTGACTGCACGGCCAGTCATAAATCGGGGCATATTTCGCCCAATGATGGTTCTGGTCAGCCTGTGAAAGTATACGTCCTTTTACTTCAAATGGATGTATTGCTCTCTGGCATTGTGACCAGAAGCGTGTTTATCTGTAGTATACCCTACAGACTAAATGGATGGCACTCCTTTCTCTTCATGCGGCCATGCCGAATGCTGTGAAGGTGTTGAAGCTATAGGCGCTAAATAGAGCGCCTGCCTGTTTCTTCTGAAGGTACCGGGGTACATGGCTCATCGACGCATTCAGGTAGACGACGTGATGAGTTTATGTAAGCGACCGACAAAATGTCGTATGGGAAAAAAATAGCACATGGAGAGTTGTGTTGTCAAATGCACTTTGCTGTCTTGCTGAGTGATGAAGTGGGATATGCTGTGGCTTGATGAGGCAAGGAAAGGGAACGCCAGGATCAATGTCCTGGCGTTTGTGCATGTGTCCCTTTAGTGGGAGTTGCCTTTGTTGGAGTTGGAGAGACGACGATGACTGTGAAGTAGGCGGCGCGCGTTGAATCGACCTGGCAGCCGGGTGTGCCGTTGGCCTGGAAGCTGACGGTGACGAAGGTGATATGGCCCAGGGCGTCGGTCTGACCGGCAGTGGAGATATAGAAGACGGCCAATCCGTCTTTGGTGGTAGTGACAGTTTGTGAAGTGGTTGCCCCATCGGGCCAGGTGACGGTGGCCGTCGCGGTTGCGCCTTCAATGCCCTGTGGATTGCCGTTGACATTTTGGACAAATTTGGCGTAGACGCCTACGGTGCTATTCAAAAGGGGCGAAGTGTTGGTAGCCCATGCGCCACACCAGTAGGGTGGCAAGGTGGGAGTTGGCGACATGTTGTTATTGCCATTCAGGTTGATAGTGACGGTAACAGGAGGCGCTCCCAGGCTGAGGTTGCTACTCGCTGTGCTGCCGCCACATGCAACGAGCAACACACTGAACAGAAAGAGTACGCCGACGGCGCAACACTTGCAGGTGGTTCCGAACGAAGTGCGGGACTTCTGCGAGAATAATAGTGAAAATGGTCGCTTAAACCGATAGTTTGCTTGCATATGTTATATGTTACCCTTATCTTGTTCAGAATATCTGGCCTTGAGTATAGCACAGGAGTCAGGCAACATTGCATAAATGTGAGCACGGCTACTATGAAAGTACTATACCTGGTTCAGAAAAGAGCCAGAGTGTCGTCCTTGATGAAGAAAAACGCGCAGGAAGCAGGCTTTGTGGTGTGTGGAAGAGGGTGAGGTGTGGATAAGAAGCGCAGAGGTGGGCAGTACGTCTGCCCACCTCTGCGTGAAAGGTCTCTCTAGTGAGGGGCCTTATTTCACTGTCACTGTCAGGTTCATACCACTGTGAATGCTACAGTAGAGATGATAAGTACCGGGAGTAGTGAATGGAGGAGTAAGGTGTGAGTCGTTGCCAACGAAGTTGATATTGATAGTCGGGGCACCTGGCTCCTGCTTGGGAACCTGTTTGCCGTTGACCCAGCTTCCATTGAGGATAATGTGCGGGGATGAACTCTTATCAACCAGATTAAGCGATTGTCCTTGCTTGATAGTGACACTGGTCTGGATAAAGTCTGCCCCTCCCATATCAACTTCGACGGCGTTAGCGGCGGCCTGAGAACTGTCCTTAATGCTACAAGCGGCAAGGCCAAGCGAGAGTAGAGCTAGCATGGCCAGGAGAAGAAACCACTTCTTATGCATAAAAAAGTCCTTTCAATTGCTATGATGTAGCGATATGCTTCTGTTTAGAGCTTATGGCACCCCTGTTTTGGTTGGATAGATAAAGGTCTGGTGCCACTCTGCTATGCTTATCTTAACTATAGCAAATAGTATCCAACATAGGAAAGAGACAAGGGCATTTGTTCCTTGTCTCTTGCTCTGTCGTTGCTCCATTGTAGCAAATATGTGGGAAAAAGGGAATGGTTTTCTCAGCGTGTTAGAGAGGGCATATGGAGAGGTGAAGTCAACTTTGAAGGAGAGCAAGAGGAGATAATTTAGGAAGTCTATTCTCTGTAAGAGAGAAGCGCCTCAAGTCACTTGCCAAGCGACTTGAGGCGCTTCATCTGGGTTAATGAGTAGCGCATACGGGATTCGAACCCGTGATCTCCGCCTTGAGAGGGCGATGTCCTGGACCGCTAGACGAATGCGCCCTGTACTTACGGGCTATATAATAACCTGTCACGCTGAACTTGTCAATAGGTTTGCTGGCAAGATAGGGAGTATTGTTGCTTAGATGGCATGGGAAGAAGTGTCATCACCCCTGTGAAAAATCCAGTGACAGATATTTAGAGGGGTGATGAGATACGATGGTATATGGTTCAGGGGCGCAGATCGAAGTGCCTGGGTTGACCTCTGTACTGGCAGGTGAAGGACAGGCATTTCCATCCGTCTGGCAGGCGTGGGTTGACGGTAAAGCCTTCTTCGGTCAGGCGGAGACCGGCAAAGCCGAAGATGGCGGCTTGCCAGACGGCCCCGGCGCAGGCGGCGTGGATACCTTCCGGGGTATTGCCACGCAGGTTTTTGAGATCGACTAGAGCACCCTTCATGAAAAGCTGGTAAGCAGTATCGATATGACCAAGCTCGCAGGCCAGGATGGCATGGAAGGCGGGGGTGAGGGATGAGCCAAAGTCATGGTCGGTGATGGGATAGTAATAGTCCCAGTTGACTTTTTTGGTCTTAAGATCGAACTGATCGTCCAGCACAGTCAGGAGCATCAGGACATCGGCTTGCTTGATGATGCGAAATTTTTGTATATTTTCTACGCCGAGGATGCCCTGATATGAGTCGGTACGCCCTTCGTATTTGCTCTGATCTAATGGCTCAAGGTTGAAGAAACCGTCAAACTGCTCGAAGAGGCCAGTAGCTTTATCCTGTGGGATGCGGATGTGTGCGGCTACATCGTGCAGGTGGTCGAGATGGGACTGGTCCAGGTGTAGTTGGCCTGCCAGGGCCTGTGCTTTGTTCGGGTCATGCTGCTGGAGCCAGTTCCAGATGGCGAGGCCATACAGGATATTTTGTCGTGCCATGTAGTTAGTGTAGGCATTATTATTGACATGTTCATGCCATTCGTCGGGGCCGATCACGTTGGTATACTCGTAGTCATGGTGCTGCTCATTGTATTCAGCGCGGCTGGCCCAGAACAGGGCGGTGCTCAGGAGCATTTCGGCCCCGTACTCGCACATAAAAGAGTCGTCGCCGGTGACACGCCAGTACTCCACGACGGCATGAGCGATACTGGCAGTGATATGCAGTTCAAGGAAACCATTGAGAACAGGGATGATCTCGCCTGTTTCAGGGTGAATGATGGAGGAAGGCGTGGTTTCTTCGCCGCTCAACGTACTTTCCCAGGGATATTGTGCGCCTTCGTACCCGTTGCTGGCCGCTTTGGCGCGTGCTGCCGGTAATAGATGATAGCGATAGAGGAGAAGATTGCGAGCGATGTGCGGCAGAACGTAGGTGAAGAAGGGCAGCATAAAGATTTCTGTGTCGTGGAAGACATGACCGCGATAGCCAAAGCCGGTAAGGCCTTTAGCGGCGATGCTGTAGCGGCTGTCATGAGGAGAGACATTGATGCGCAGTTGATAGAGGTTGAAACGCATACCGAGTTGAGCTTCGTTATCACCCTCGATGACGACATCTGCTCTCTGCCAGTAGTCTTGCCAGGCGGCTTTGTTCAGCGCCAGCAGGCGGTCGTAGACGCCATGGGTGGGATGGGTTTTGCTTAAGACAGTATCTTGTATTTCAAGTGGGAGCGGGGCTTGTGTGTCTAATGTGGATTTGGGTGCGGCAGGATAGAGTATCTCGCGGTGATGTCTGAGGGCGGCATGGACGGGTTCGACGCCATCGCGTGAAGTATACATCACGACAAGTTTTTCGGTAGTGATAGTTTGTCCTGCGTTCAATTTGCCGCGTAGTCTAATACTGGGCGAGATGTCGGAGTCAATCAGTTCTTGCTCGAAACCGGCCATGTTGGTACTGAAGCTCATCGTTTGTGCCAACCGAACCTGTGTTGTGTGTGTCTGGCTGAGCAGCCAGATGATGTTGTCGTCGTGTCCCTGTTCCTGCGTTTCCCAATGCATGACGTTGTAGTTGCCGACGGCGGTATTAAGGCTGGCCCACAGAATGATGGCCATATGCTGGTTTTCCGCTGTGACACTGTAACGGATGATGCCAACGTGTTCGTCGGCCAGGCTGGCGAAACGCTCGCTGTGAATTGTGGCGACCGCCCCGTTGGGACTCTGCCAGCGTACTGTGCGAGAGAGGGTACCATCGCGCAGATTCAGGCTGCGTTCATAGCGCAATATTTTACCTTGATCGAGGCGGAAGCGTTCACCATTGATAAAGAGCTTGATTGGTAGCCAGTCTGGTGCGTTGGCAAGCTCTTCCTTTGCGACGGGAATGTCATCGAAGACGCCGAAGAGCAGAGTCGCCGGGTTGGCCCCCAGAAAGCCTTCTTCAAACGTTCCACGTGTGCAGAAGTATCCGTTGCCAATAGTAAAAACCGTTTCCTGGCTGTGAAGATGTCTGGGCGTGGCATCAAAAGATTGTTCTTTAACCTGCCAAAGACTCACGAAATGTATCCTTCCTACAGAGAACAAGAGTAATGTTATAGCCTGTTGCTGTCGGTTCTTGACTGACTAAGCCAGCAAATCGGCCAGGTGTTTGTTTGCCAGCGTTGGCAGCACTTTGTCAGCATGTTGGAAGCGTTCAGCAGGGCCGATGCCGAGTGCTGTCATTCCGGCGGCTTTAATGGCCTCGATGCCAACGTCCGCATCTTCTACGCCCAGACAGCTTCTGGTGGGGACGCGGACGAGACCAGCAGCGTAGACGAAGATGTCGGGAGCCGGTTTGCTGTTGACGACGCTATATCCATCAGCAATGCCGTCGAACAAGGAGACAATGCCGAGTCGTTCAAGCACAGTCATGCAATTTTTGCTGGCGGATGCGACCGCCGTTTTGATAGAGGCGTTGCGAATTTCTTGCAGAAGTTGGACGCCACCGGGGACAATGTCGGCGGGCGTCATCTGGTTGATCAGTTCATTGTAGTAGCGATTTTTTCGCTCCATCATTTCTTCGAATTGTTCCTCTGAAACTTTGCGACCCTTGAGCAAGTATTGGAGCGACTCGCGGCGTCCGACACCGCGCAAGTGAGCGTCGTTCTCTTCACGGGTAAAGGGGATACCTTCCTCATCAGCGAGACGTTTCCAGGCGCGGTAATGGTACTCAGAGGTATCGGTGAGTACGCCGTCGAGGTCAAAAATGATTGCACGTGGTTGTTGCATCGTCTCAAGCTCCATTATCTGGTTATCTGACGGTAAAGGGCATATGTGCCGGTCTAACTCTCTCGATGCATAAACGTACACGAAGGCCAGGATGTGTACAGCGATAAGGTATGCCGGAGAGTTTTTTTTCTTTCCGTCATTCTAACATGTTGCCGCAAGGGTATCAAAAAAGAAGGACTAATCCTTCAGTGCGGAAAGGATGGTTTCATCTTCGAGCGGTGCGTTCTCGCCCCGCCAGAGGTCGCGTCCCCCTGGCTCATGGCGCGTATCCCAATAAATCTCCAGTCCGTTGCCATCGGGATCATCGAAATACATGGCCCAACTGATATAGTGATCGACCGGCGCGACTGTAATGCCTGCTTGTAGTAGTTTCTGGTAAGCGGTGGCAAAGGCTCGCTTATCCGGTACTTCAAATGCGACATGATAGAGGCCGGTGCCGCGTGCGGGTGGCTGTGGAGCTTGCATGCCGACCTGTTGTAAGGCGATTTCGTGATGCATTGCGCCAGTCGTGAGAAAAGCGTAAGCATTTCCAACACGTTCAGTCAGATGAAGACCGAGGTAGGTAGTGTAGAACGCGATAGAGCGATCCAGGTCGCGTACCTTCAAGTGCGCATGACCAAGCTTTGTTTTGTAATCTGCCATATCTATCACCAGAATTTTTTTTTCGTCAGCTAGCTTCCCCGTTTATGGGGCGTTGTTGAAATTATACCACGAAACTGGTTATGCTCGTTTAGAGGTATGGCCACGTTGGGGTGTAAAGTAGATTGGAGGATTTCTTCACGACGGTGCAGGAAGAGGCGTGGCTCTCTCCGGTCATCGAGGCGGGTTACGGCAGTAGCACGTTTATTCGCGCCGATGGCAAGACCTATAACGTGCTGGTATCGCAGACAGGTCTCTATGCTGAACCCGCCCGGTGAGGGGATATTGTGTTGCTTTAGACGACAGGTGCTAAGAGACGTTGTATCTGCTCGACACAGATATGCCAGGCTTCTGAATGGGGATCGATAAGGATGAAATGGTTGGCTCCTGGCAACTCAAGCAATGTGACCGGATCGCCTGCCGCTATAGCTTTTTTGGCGTAATCGCGGCTGACGACGATGGGAACGCGGTCATCGTGGTCGCCGTGAATAAGCACCTGGGGGATGTGCAAGGGCAACAGTTCGGCAGGTGAGGCGGAGGCGTAGCGTTCTGGCAGAGCCTGGGGGGGACCGCCGAGCAATGCGGCAGTCGCGCCACTGCCTAGATCTAATGCCCATGCCTGTCGCAAATCGGCCACGCCGGCCAGGCTAACCACGCCTTTGAGTAGCAAGGGAGTGGTTGTATAGGTGAGCGGGTTGTCTTTTGGCAGGCGTGGGCGCGTGGCCAACCAGAGCGCCAGGTGTCCCCCTGCTGAGTGTCCGACGGTGATAACACGCTGCATATCTAACTGGTACGTGAGATGAAGGGTGTGCAGGTAGTCGGCAGCCATTGCCACATCGAGCAGCGTGCCAGGCCAGCCACCGCCTGTGTCGCCGACACGCCGATATTCGATATTCCAGGCGGCGACCCCGCGTTGTGCCAGGTCCTGTGCCAGCCCATGCATGAGAGAAAGGTCATAGCGTGCGCGCCAGAAGCCGCCGTGAATGAGTAAAGCAACGGGGTGGGGGCCGTCTTTATCCGGCAGGTAGAGGTGGCCGAATTGTAAGGCTTCAACGCCATAAGCGATTTGTATTGGTTCAGTAGACATCAGGAAACTGCCCCTTTATATACAATAGTTGGGTTGATGATATGCTACTACACTATAACATATACAAGTGAGAATGCTGGTGACAATCAATAAGGTATGGCTCAATCAATGGCCCTGCCTTGATGTCGTTATGGCCTGGATGATCTGAGGGAGGATAATACCGGCAGGTTGGTGGATGGCGACATCGGCCATACTATCGAGTGAGGTGGGTTGTAGATTAATGATAATGAGTGGCACCTCGCGGCGTAAGGCGATACGAGGTAGCGTTGAGGCAGGTGAAACTTTGAGCGATGAGCCGACGACCAGGAAAAGATCGCACTGATGCGCCAGTGCTTTTGCGCGGCTGAGTGCAGGTTCTGGAATGCGTTGCCCGAAGAGAATGGTGGCTGCTTTGAGATAGCCGCCGCATTCATCGCAGCGCGGGTCAACCTCGCCATTGTTCACGCGATGCTGTAGTTCGCTGATCGACGAGCGTTTGTCGCACAGTGTACAGGCGGCCTCTCGTGAGGTGCCGTGTAGTTCAATCACACGCTCGGTTGGCAAACCGGCATCCTGGTGCAGCCCATCAAAATTTTGTGTAATCACGCCCGCTAATTGCTGGCGTTGCTCTAATGTTACCAGTGCGTAGTGGGCTGGATTGGGGCGGGCTGAGGCTACATGGGGGGCAAGGTCACGGCGCGTTTGCCAGTAGCGTTGTCGCGCTTCAGCACTATTTAGAAAATCGCGGTAAAGTACAGGAGGGTGCTTGAGCCAGATAGAGCCGGGGCTACGAAAATCAGGAATACCTGATTCGGTGCTGATGCCTGCCCCGCTTAAAACAACAATCTGCTGTGCCTGCTCAATAAGTTCAGCGGCGTCCTGTATTTGTTCTTGCAATGTTAGCATGGTAGAAGTGTAGGTAATGCTTTCTCGCTAAGTGATAGTAAAAGAGATCTGTAGGGATGTGATAAATCATATCCCTATATTTAGTTTGTTTTCCAGCGTTTCATTCTGCTTGCGTACACGGGCCTTGCGTTTCTCGGCGTAGGCTCGCAGGCGCTCACGAAGAGCAGGGTCAGCAATGGCCAGTTCTTTGGCGGCATGGATGGCGGCATTGACTGCACCGGCTTCTCCGATAGCCATGACGGCGACGGGCGCGCCTTCTGGCATTTGCACCATTGAGAGTAGCGCATCGATGCCTTTGAGAGCACCGAGATCGCGGGGAACGCCGATGACGGGCAAGTCTGCGCGTAGATCGGCAATATTGCCTGGGAGATGGGCTGCGCCACCAGCGCAGGCGATGATGACCTGTATCGAGGGTGGGAGCGCGTCGATATGCTGGATCATGGTTCTTAGATCGCGGTGTACGGAGTTGATCTGTACCAGGCAGGGGATAGCGAACTCGAAGCGGAGCGTGTTAATGGTTTTCATCATCAACGCGAGATCGGAGTCACTACCCATCGTGACCAGCACTTTTGGCTCGCCACGAGCGGCGGAGCCGATGCCCTCGGCTGAGACCAGCACGCCATGGTCGGCAGTAAGCTGTGTGTGTATAGTTGTTTCTTCGTTTTCCATATTTTCCTCTTATATCGAAAAGGAGGCCCGTGCCGCCTGTGCGCGTTGATAGACCTCGTTAAGGTTATCACCAATGGCTGTGATATGCCCCATCTTGCGGTCAAATTTCGTCTCGCGTTTGCCGTAGATATGCACAAAGATGTTGTGCTGGTCGATAGGGTGCAGCCAGCGCGGTTCGGCAGGCCCATTGCGTGTACCGAGAATGTTAATCATGACGGCGGCGGGATAGCGCATGGCGGTTGAGGTGAGCGGCAGGTTGGTGATGGCGCGCAGGTGCTGAGTGAACTGCGAGGTTTCACAGGCTTCGATGGAGTAATGTCCCAGGTTATGCGGACGTGGCGCGATCTCATTGAGCCAGAGCCGCCCATCTGTATCAAGAAACATTTCTACGCCGAAGATACCGGCCCCTTGCAGGTGTCTGATGGCTTCCAGCGCGATCTGTTGAGCCTGTTCTTGCAAAGCCGGGTTGATAGGTGCGGGTGCAAAGACGACCTGGCAGATGTCGCGTGCGTGCAGCATCTCTACTACCGGATGGGCCATGAGTTCGCCGCGCTGGTTACGAGCGATCATCACGCCCAGCTCTTTTGCCAGCGAAAGACACTTTTCCACATATATTTCACGTCCGGCTAGCTTTGTCATAGCCGATGAGATATCGGCGGAGCTGTTGATGCGGGCATTGCCGCGTCCATCATAGGCATCGCGTCTGGCCTTTAGCACCAGGGGATAGCCCCATTCGTCTGCCACGCGCTCAATGTCGCGTGTGCTGGTAACGGAGATGAAAGGGGCGACGGGTATGTTATGCTGAGCCAGAAACTCTTTCTGACGGTATTTATCCTGAATAATTGCCAGCGAGTCAGGAGAGGGATAAATGTGTACTCCTTCGTTTTGCAACGCTTTTAGTGCGGCGGTATTGATATGCTCGATCTCGTAGGTCAAAATGTCGGTCTGTGTCGCCAGTTGCCGAAGGGCCTGTGGGTCTTTCAGGTCGCCTACGATCTGGTGCGCGACAGCCGAGGCCGGACAATTGGGTGTAGGATCGAGGACTGTAGGGGTTGGATAGCCCATTAGCTGTGCCGCCTCGCAAAGCATCAGACCCAGTTGGCCGCCGCCGATGATGCCGATGCGGGTTGAGGCGATGGTAGCGGCAATAGCCTCAGTAGATTGTTCCTGTTGTATCTCTCTATCGTTCACGATGTTGTGTTATGGACTCCTGTATCTTCTAGTGGGGGTTGTTACGTCCTCAATATTGTAAACAGTAGCGATAAACGCTGTCAATGCAGAATCTGGGTGCGGTTTTCCTTGACATTGCGCTTATCTGCTGTTATCATTTCTTTTGACAAGAATATAGCGTAGCCCGTGTCGAACGAAAGTAGTATGGATGCGGTACTCGACAGCGATCCGATGATTGGTGTGAGTTCGGAAGAGATACCGGTTCAGAACGCATTCGGGAGCGGCTGTCCGAAGAAAGATCGTGGAGACGGTCAAGTAGGTACAGGTGGGTGGTTCCCACGCAAACTCTAACCAGAAATAAGCGGTCACCATCGTTTCTTGCAATGGAGCAACGAAGAAAAACTGGGATGTTGATGGCGACAAGATGGGTGGCACCACGGGTGTGTAGACGTGCGACAACTAGCGCGCACAGTCAGGCATCGGCAATTAAGCCTCTACACTCTCGTCCCTTCACTGGAAGGGGCGGGATTTTTTATTGCTCTCTCCTTCCAGCGCAGCATCTTGCATGTTTACCTTGCCATGTCCGTCGCCTGAAAGGGCGGGGTGCGGGCAACGGGGCGATACATGATTGCCCAACGAAAACTTGTTATCGGGTTTCTTTGTAGGGAAATGAGGAGAACCGCATGAATGTACAGCTAAAATCAGAAGTGCAAGAGTCACAAGATCATGTATATGACGCTTTAAAAGCACAAAAGGCGACGTTGCTGTTGGAGGATGGCACCAGTTTTGAGGGGGCGTGCTTTGGGTATGTGGGAGCATGTGCCGGTGAGGTTGTTTTTAGCACCGGCATGGTAGGTTATCCCGAAGCATTTACCGATGCATCTTACTCTGGCCAGATACTGGTCATGACCTATCCGCTGATTGGTAATTATGGCGTGCCGTTGTCGTCCTATTGGGAGAGTCAGCGCATTCACCTTGCTGGTCTGGTGGTCTCGAATTATGTGGATACGCCGTCGCATGCGCAAAGCGAGATGACGCTGGCGACGTGGCTCAAGCGGCAGCAAGTGCCGGCGCTAGAGATAAAGGATACACGCGCACTCACTCAGCATCTGCGCACGTATGGCACGATGCTTGGCAAGATCGTTTTTGATGAGGAGATTCCCTTTCGTGATCCCAACAAAGAGAATCTGGTGGCGAAGGCGTCGGTGAGGCAGGTAATGCATTTTGGGCATGGGGAGAAACGAGTCATTCTGATCGATTGTGGGGCGAAGCAGAATATCGTGCGCTGTCTGCTCAAGCGAGGCGTGCAGGTGACGGTGGTACCCTGGAACTATGACCTGTTTAGTAGCGGGTTGGATTTTGATGCGATTGTCATTTCTAATGGCCCTGGAGATCCCAAGATGGCGACTGCGACTATTAACACCGTCAAGCAGGCGCTAGCATACAAGGTGCCGACGCTGGGCATCTGTCTGGGCAATCAGATACTGGCACTGGCGGCGGGCGGAGATACCTATAAGCTCAAATTTGGGCATCGTAGCCAGAATCAGCCTTGCGTTATGCGTGATAGCAAACGCTGCTACATCACAACGCAGAATCACGGTTTTGCAGTTGGAACAGTGCCGCCGGACTTCGTACCCTGGTTTACCAATGCCAACGATGGTAGCAATGAAGGCATCATGCATGTTACGCAGCCTTTCATGTCAGTGCAGTTTCATCCTGAAGCCAATCCTGGTCCACAGGATACCGAGTGGGTCTTTGACTACTTCCTGCAGCGGATAGCGGGTACGATGGAGCAGGTGGCATGAAGGAGGTACGCAAAGTTTTACTGTTGGGTGCTGGTGCGCTCAAGATCGGTCAGGCGGGTGAGTTTGATTATTCTGGTTCGCAGGCGCTCAAAGCTCTGCGTGAAGAGGGCATTGAAACTGTGCTGATCAACCCGAATATTGCGACTATTCAGACCTCGCAATTGCTGGCCGATCATGTCTACTTTTTGCCGGTGACGCCCTTTTATGTAGAGCAGGTCATAGAGCGTGAGCGACCCGATGGCATTTTGCTCTCGTTCGGTGGGCAGACGGCGCTGAACTGTGGCATCGCCCTATGCGAACAGGGCATACTGGAGCGTTATAATGTTGAGATTTTAGGGACGCCGGTCTCTGCAATTATTCTGACAGAGGATCGAGAGAAGTTCGCACAGCATTTGCATGCTATTGATATTCCCACGCCGCTGAGCCGGAGTGTGCTGACGTTGCAAGAGGCGCTGGTGATTGGTGAAGAGATCGGTTTTCCGGTGATGGTGCGGGCGGGTTTTGCGCTTGGCGGGCAAGGTTCTGGTGTGGCTCATAATCTGCAAGAGCTGGAGCAGATTGTTATGCGGGCGCTGTCTTTTGCGCCTCAAGTGCTGGTTGAGCAATACCTGCACCACTATAAAGAAGTTGAATATGAGGTGGTGCGTGACCAGTATGATAACTGCATTACAGTTTGTAATATGGAGAACATGGATCCGTTGGGTATTCATACTGGCGAATCTATTGTGGTAGCGCCCAGTCAAACGCTTAATAACGAAGAATATCATTTGTTGCGCACGGCTTCGATTCAGATTGTGAGAAGTCTGGGTATTGTAGGCGAGTGTAACGTGCAGTTCGCACTCAATCCCATGAGAGCCGAGTATTATGTGATTGAGGTCAATGCGCGTCTGTCACGCAGTTCGGCGTTGGCGAGCAAGGCGACCGGCTATCCACTGGCGTATGTGGCCGCGAAACTAGCGCTCGGTTATAGCCTGACTGACCTGAAGAACAAGGTGACGGGGGTAACGAGTGCCTGCTTTGAGCCGAGCCTGGACTATCTGGTAGTGAAGATACCGCGCTGGGATTTAGAGAAGTTTAAGGGCGTTGAGGAGCGCATCGGCACGGGCATGAAGTCGGTGGGCGAAGTGATGGGTATTGGGCGCGGCTTTGAAGAGGCGTTCCAGAAAGCTATTCGCATGCTCGACCAGGGGTACGATGGAGTCTGTTCTAGCAAGGCTGAGAAATTGTTTGCTTCGCGTGAAGAGATTGTACAGTATCTGCGTGTGCCGACGCCAAAGCGTGTGTTTGCGTTGGCGCAGGCTTTACGGCAAGGCATAGCTATCGACGAAATCTATGAACTGACGGGAATTGATCCCTGGTTTCTGGCGCGCATCAAACATATTGTTGAGTGTGAAGAAGCGCTACAGCAGGATGTGTTGCTAACGCCGGAACGTCTGTTGGAACTCAAGCAGGTTGGTCTGGCTGATCGACGGATTGCCGAGTTAGTGGGCAAGCAGGAGGGTGAAGTGCGGGCTTTGCGTAAACGCTTTGGCATTGTGCCCGCTATCTTCCAGATTGATACGCTGGGGGCCGAATTTCCTTCAGAAACCAACTACCTTTACCTGACCTATCACGGGCAGCATGATGATGTTGCACCGCTGAATGCTGAGGGAGTGATCGTGGCAGGCTCTGGCCCCTATCGCATTGGTTCGTCCGTCGAGTTTGATTGGACGTGTGTTAGCACTGTTGAGGCGTTGAAGAAGTATCAGAAGCGCGCAATTGTGATTAACTGCAATCCTGAAACTGTTTCGACCGATTACGATGTTTCTGACCGACTCTACTTCGAGGAACTAACCTTCGAGCGGATGGCGGACATTTACGAGTTTGAGAAGCCGTATGGTATTATTCTCTCGGTCGGTGGCCAGACGCCCAATAATCGGGCGCAAGCGCTTGCCAGCTATGGGTGTCATATCCTGGGAACGGGCGCGATGGCGATTGAGCGAGCTGAAAATCGTAGCGCGTTCTCTCACCTGCTGGATACGCTGCATATTGCGCAACCGGCGTGGGCTAGCTTCTCGAACCTGGATGCGCTGCTGGCCTTTGCCGAGCGGGTGGGTTATCCCGTGCTGGTGCGTCCATCTTATGTGCTTTCTGGCAGTGCCATGAATGTCTGTTATACGCCCGAAGAACTGGTCTATTATGTACAGCGGGCGGCAGCGGTTTCGCCGGAGCATCCTGTGGCGGTGTCAAAATTCTACGAGAAAGCTAGAGAGGTTGAGTTTGACGCGGTGGCGCAACGCGGGGAGATCAAAGTGTTTGTGATCTCGGAGCATATCGAGAATGCCGGTGTACATTCCGGCGATGCTACGATTGTGTTGCCGCCGCACCAGCTTGCGCCTGAGGTGCAGGAACGGATGGTCGAGATTGGGCGCGAGATTGCGCTGACTCTTGACATCACTGGCCCGTTTAATATTCAGTTTCTGGTCAAAGATGGTCAGGTGGCGGTGATTGAGATGAATCTGCGGGCCTCGCGCACGTTTCCATTCATCTCAAAAGTGACAGGCGTGAACTTTATGGAAATATTCGTTGACGCGCTGTTCAAAGAGCATGTGCCGACGGTGGCAATACCGCCACTGGTATTCACGGCTGTGAAGGCCCCGCAGTTCTCATTCGCACGTCTGACCGGTGCGGATCCGGTACTGCGGGTGGAGATGGCTTCGACTGGAGAGGTGGCCTGTTTTGGATGGGATGTGGAAGAGGCGTATGTGAAGGCACTGCTGGCGGCAGGTGGAACGATACCGGAAAAAGGGATTTTCCTGCATGTTGAGGGGGAAGAGAAGCAGCGTGCTCTGCTGAAAGTATTACCATTCTTGCGCGCGTCTGGTTTGCCGCTCTATGCCACAGCGACGGCCTATCAGATATTGCATGAGCAAGGAGTTATTGGAAGTTGCCTTAGTGTGGTGGAGGTGAGAACGTGTGTGCGGGAAGGTCTAATAGATCTGGCAATTATCGTGACTGACGCTGGTTTGCGTACAGACGAGGATGCTTACAAGTTGCGTCGGATGATGGTCGATAGCAATATTCAGTTGGTAACAAAGATGAAGCAGGCTACGCTCTTTCTGAAAGCGCTGGCTCATAAGGATGTGCGGCATTTGCCGGTGTTGGCCTGGGATGAGTATGCAACGGTCCTATGTGGCAAGGTGTAGACTGTTGTGAGTAGGAGAACGACGGGTGTGTCTTTGTGGTCGCCCGTCGTTCTCAATGGAAAATTTTATTGTGGTTGTCCTATGGCGAGCTGGTAGCCGACGCCGACTTTGGTAAGAATATAGCGGGGATGAGCCGGGTCTGGCTCTATTTTGCGGCGTAAGCGGTTCACATTGACCTGGAGCATGTGGCTTTCGCCGATATATTCGCTGCCCCAGACATGTTCGAGCAGCAGGTCTTGTGTGACGACGCGACCGGCATTTTGGGCCAGGTAAGCGAGGATGCGATATTCGATAGGGGTGAGAGAGATTTCCTTGCCGTTGAGGGTTACGATGTGCTGCGCATAATCAATACTTAGCTCGCCAATGGAGAAAACGTTGCGCATGGCGCTTTGCTCGTTGATGGCGAAGTTGCTGCGACGCAGGACGGCGCGCACGCGAGCCAGCAGTTCATCGACGCTAAATGGCTTGGTGAGGTAATCATCGGCACCCAGGTCGAGGCCACGAACTTTGTCTTGATCCTGGCCGCGTGCGGTGATAATGATAATGGGGACAGATGAGAACTCGCGCACGCGCTGAGTGACGGTAAAGCCATCCATGTGAGGCATCATGACATCCAATAGCACGAGGTCAAGTGTATTGCGTTCAATTTGTTCCAGTGCCTGTCTACCGTCGCTGGCGGTAAGGACTTCATAGCCTTCGAATTGCAGGTTGCGAGCTATCAGGCGTAGCAACTGCGGATCATCGTCGGCGGTTAGAATGGTAGTTTTTCTGGCAGGCATATATATCAACTCCTTCTCTTCTGTTAGATATGTGAGCTGTTCTGATTAGATTCTACCCCATTTTCGGTGATAGGCAACAGGACATGGAAGGTGCTGCCTTTACCATATGTGCTGGTGGCCCAGATGAGGCCGTTGTGCAAAGAGACGATGCGTTTACAGATAGCCAATCCCAATCCGAGTCCATTTGTTTCGCGGGTCAGGCGGGTATCGACGCGATGGAAGCGTTCAAAGATACGTTCGAGGTGTGCGGGTGGGATGCCGATACCGTAATCACGAACCTGAATATGGACGAGATGTTTATATTGTTGTATTGGTAGCGGGTGCTGGGGTGTGGCTCCCCGTTCCATCAATAGTTGCTGTGCCTGAGGGTCATCGACGGCTAGGGGGCGCAGAGTTACATCGATATGTCCTTCTTCGGAGGAATAGAGAACGGCATTTTCCAGAAGATTATCGAATAATTCGCGCAGGCGGTGCCGGTCGGCATAGATAATGAGGCCATTTTCGGTAGCGCGTCCTTGTTGATCTTCTACGTAGAGCATAAAGGTGGGGTGGTGTCTACTCAGTGATGAGGCATCGGTATTTTGCACTAAAGGAGTGGTATTGTGGCCTTGAAAGCGTTGTTGCATGGAAATGATGGCTTCATGGGCTAGATGGGCCAGGTCAACATCGGTGTAGTCCAGGGTAATGGTATCAGTATCCAGTTGCGACATTTCCAGCAGACGATCGATGACGACGCTAAGTCGGTCGCTGGCCTGGTTAATAGCCAGGAGAAACTCGTGGCGTTCCTCGCGTGAGATGCGATGCTCGTGTCGTAACAGGGTAGCGGCGTAGCCTTTAATGGAAGCCAGTGGACTGCGCAACTCGTGGCTCACAGTGGCTAGCAGTTCTGCCTTGAGCAGCTCCATTTCGCGGATAGCCTGGTGATCGGCGAGGGCTTCGAGCGTTTGCATACGCTGGGTATGGAGGATATGTGCGATGGTGGCGGCGATAGCATCGTTCAATTGGGGGAGCAGAGCCAGGCTGCTGGTGGCCTGCTGGCGACTCTGCGGCCCTGACCATCCGAAGAGCAGGAAGGTAAGGAGCTTGTAGTCAGTATCTCTTTCCAGGTAGGGGTGGGTTGAGGTGCTCGATTGGCTTTCTGGCTCATCTAAGGGAGGAATGAACCAGAGTAACCAGTATTCGTGTTCTGATAGCTGATAGATGGTATTGCTTTGCGAGATGAGCCGGATGAAGAGTGCCATAGCCTCGTGTTCGTTCAAGTAGTGAAGGGCAAGAATATCGCGTGTGCCGCGTAGCTGTGTGGCCTGTTGTGTCTGCTGAACCCGCTCGACAAGGATGGAGGGAAATTGCAAAATGGCCCCCTGCTGGGCGTTGCAAGCTGATAGTAAGCGATGAAGAAGGGCATTAGTGACCGTATGTTGGGATAGAGCGGGGGATGACGGAACAGAGCCTACCAGGCGACTAATATGTGCCAGATCAATTAATGTATGAATTATCAAATCTTGCGAGGGATTCAACTCCTTTTCATCCTGTGCTACCATCTCTATCCTCACTTTTAGAAGTATAATACACTTGAGGCGAGACAATAGACTTGTGATTGTCTCGTCGGTGTGTAGCTATCAATAAACGTGTAAGCCTGATGCCAGTATGTAGTCATCAGTCATGCCTCAATTATAAAGGGGAGGAGGTCACAAAGAAAGCACAGAGCGAAATGTTTTATCACAATCCAATCACAGAAAACTCAATCGAGAGGTAAGTTGTAAAAAATCCTTCCTTCTTGGGGATAATCAATGCTATCTATCTATAGAGGACTTTTTTGGAGTTCGTTCATTGTATAGCTGTCTGAGTGTCGCCGCCTGGGAAGATGTATAGCGTAGGAGTATGTGGATAAATGTCTGACGAGATAAGTAAGCAACGTTCGATTGCGGAACGCTTTGCAGCTTTGAGTCAGATTGGTGTTGCTTTGATGAGCGAGCGGGACGAACGGCGTCTGCTCTTAATGATTGCAGAGACGGCACGTGATCTGACAGGGGCGAGTTTTGCCGCGTTTACATTGCGCCCAACTGATGAGTTGGGGCGTCCGACCGTCCCTTCGCAGGGCAATCTATTCCATCTGGCGGCGGTGGTGGGCGTGTCGCCGGAGCAAGAGAGGCTCTTTAAGGGCATGTCTCTGGGGGGTGAGGGGTTGCTGGCACCGATTTTTCGTTATGGAGTACCTGTGCTGGTGGATGATGCGCTGGCGCATATGCGTGAGAGGGCAGGTGTAGTGTCAGCGGAGGGGAAAGGAGACGTTGTCCGTGATGTTGCTTTTGCCTATGCGCATGGACAGGTACCTTCTGAAGAGTTGCAGGCGCTGGGGGTGCCACGGGGGCATCCGGTGGTACGCAGTTTTCTAGGTGCGCCACTGCTGGCGCGTTCACAAGAGGTGATGGGTGGCTTATTGCTTGGGCATGTAGAGCCGGGACGTTTTACCAGGGAGGATGAAACGTTGCTGGTAGGTCTGGCGGCGCAGGCAGCGGTGGCGCTGGAGAATACGCGCCTGTATCGTTCGTTGGAGATGCGTGCCCAGGAGCTTGGAGCAATTTTTGAAAGTATCTCGGATGGTGTCACGGTGGTTGATGAGCTGGGTCACGTGTTAAAAGAGAATCGCACTGCGCGTATCCTGCGCGAACGCCTGGCGACTTTGCCCGACGGTGCCGACATATTAGAGCGTCTGCTCGTTGAGTCAGTGAAACGTTTGCTGTCCAGTGGTGCTACGCAAGGCACCTCGATACTGGCTGGAGAGGTGACTATTGATGAGAGGCAGTATGTAGTGAATGCGGCACCGCTCTATCGTACCAGCGGACCTCTTGTTCCTGATGGGGATGGTGAGGAGCAGGATATGTGGAGCGGGGCGATGCTGGGGGCGGTGATTACCTGGCGTGATGTCACCGAAGCACGTCGTTTGCTTATTGAACGGCGTATCCATGCCGAAACGGAGGCGCGGCGTGCTTTGTTGCAACTTATTCTGGAAGAGTTGCCGGATAGCGTGTACCTGGTGCGTGGTGAGGATGCTCGGCTGGTGCTGGCGAATCGCGCGGTAGAGAAGGTGTGGGGAGCACGCTGGCCTGAAGGGATGCCTATGCGCGAGTTTCTTCGTGTGAACAACATTCGTATCTTTGGTGTTGATGGCAAACCGATGGCGGTAGAGGCACTGGCAACCTATCGGGCTGTGCAAAAAGGAGAGACGGTGCGTCATCATCAGGAGATTATTCGTCATGCTGATGGCACTGCGTTACCTGCGCAGGTCAATGCAGTTGCGCTCAAGGCCCGTGACCTTAATATCGCACCGATTTCGGCTCTGCAAGGCGTGGATGGCAGCGAGCCAGCGGCGATTGTTGTCCACCAGGATGTGACGACGTTGAAAGAGGCAGAGCGCTTAAAAGACGAGTTTATTGGTATTGCGGCACACGAGTTGCGCAACCCGCTGGCGATTTTGAAGGGTTATGCACAGACGCTACTGGTGCAGACGGCGCGTGGACACGGGCCGGAGCTAGCTGACTGGCAAATGGAATCGCTGCAAAGTATCGACCAGGCGGCCACGCGGCTGGCTGAATTGACCGATGATTTGCTGGATGTCACCCGTTTGCAGGCTGGTAGCCTTGCGCTGCATATCGAAGCTGTGGATCTGGTCAAGTTGACGCAGCGTGTAATTGCCCGTTTGCAGATGACTGCTCCGCAACATACGCTTACTGTGACCTGTCCATCTCAACCGCAGGTTGTCTATGTGGACTCGCGCCGGATGGAACAGGTACTGACAAATCTGGTAAATAATGCTATCAAGTATAGCCCTGGTGGTGGTTCTATCGAAGTGACTGTTGTGGAAAATGCGGAGGCGAACAGTGTGGTGTTGAGTGTGCGCGATTACGGGATCGGCATTCCGGCAAAGCAGCAAGCGCGTATCTTTGGACGTTTTATGCGTGCAGATAACGCACAGGCACTCGGTATTGGTGGCACGGGGTTGGGCCTTTATCTGTGTCGTGGGCTGGTGGAGCAACTGGGAGGGCGTATCTGGTTTGAGTCAGTTGAAGGCAAGGGATCGACGTTCTATGTATCGCTACCTTATGCTTTATCGCCGTCGAAATGAAGGCACAGGTCTTGACAGACAATATGATATTGCCTATACTCAATACATGAGTATACGATGATTGAGTAATGTTTTTGCTGCTTAAGAAGAGAGAAAAGCCTTAATCGTTATGATGGTGAAATCTTTGTTGGTATGGCCATTCTTACGATCTGAGGGGGAGTGGCATTGAACGTTACGCGGGCGCTAGAGGTGAGTACGGCTCGCCTGGTTTGTCGTGTAGTAGGGAAATGGCGCGTGATTGTAGATGATGCCCAGTTTCCGCTCAAGGTTCAAATCCAGCGCCGGTTTCGTAGACATTGGATGACTGATGACGGTGGTGGAGGAGTTCGTTATATTAATGGCGTGGTGAGGGAAAGCACGGGAGCATATAGTTGTGGATGCGCAGGTCCTGGCTGTCTTCCACGAATCAGAGAGGGTCTACCCCCGGCCTACCAGACTCTCCTTTTATTGGAGAGTGATGACTGGGAGCCTATGGAACGAGCGGTAGAAGTGCCAGTTCCATAGGTCCTGGCAGGTAATAACTCTGTATACTATTGTGTAGATGTCAGCACGGATTGTATCATTTGTGTGATCGTCTGTAGTTCGTCTCTATTAACTGTGTGGCCCATGTTGGGGTAGAGGCGGGCCGTAACCGTTGCGCCAAGACGTTGCAGCACCTCGGCTGAGGTTAGCACGCGCTCTTTGGGGATGTAGAAATCGGAATCGCTACAGCCCAGGAAGATGGGTGTACCGGCAAAGTTTCCCGTATAATTGCGTTCAGTGATGTCGGGGCCGATCAGGCTGCCGCTTAGCACGACTATACCGCCGTAGCGCTGGGTGTGGAGTGCCGCGAATTCTGCTGAGAGGCAAGCACCTTGCGAGAAGCCGAGCAGAATAGTTTTTGTGGCTGGAATGCCTACCATTCGTACCTGCGCAAGGAGTGTCTCAATGACTGCCAGGGCTGAGGAGAGCCAGGGTTCATTGCTGGCAAGTGGAGCGAGAAAGCTGTTGGGGTACCAGGCGTAGTCTCTGGCCTGGGGAGCAAGAAAGACGAAGCCTTCGCGCTTGATTTCTCTGGTCAGTGTAAGAATATCTTCTGCGCTTGCCCCACGTCCGTGCAGCATAATCATGGCGGCTCTGGCCTGTTGTAGGGGTTCTCCCTCGATCAGTACCGGTTGCCCGCGATGTGGGCCGGGGACGGCATCCAGTGAGATATTTGTATGATCTATATTCATGACTGAGACTCCCTCTTTTTCCAGGCTGATGTGGTCACTGGATGTAAACCAGCTTCCAGATTGGTGCGACAGTTTTCCGACCAGGGAGGCAACTGGAGGTGTTGCTCAAGCTCGATTGTTAATGAGCATTGAGTTTGCTTGTTTTCTCGCAATGAACATGTGTGTTGATACAAAATTAGCCCAGGTCATGATCGAGCTTGCGCAGGACGGCGCGCAGTTGTTCCAGTTCTTGTTTGCTAAGCGTCGAGAACAGGAATGTGATCAACGCTTCCTGGGCGGGAACGACTTGCTGATAGAGTTGTTGCCCGGCAGGGGTGAGTGAGAGGATGTTGGTACGTCCTTCCTGCTGGCGGGTAAGTAGACCGTGCTGTTCCATGCGATCAATCAATTGGGAGATGTTACCCTTTGTGACGAGTAAGCGATCTGCCAGTTCTTGTTGTGTGATACCGAGAGTAGAACCGACCTGAGCCAGCACATCAAATTGTGCTACGTTGAGTTTCCATGAGCGCAGATGTGCCAGCGAAGCCCTGTCAATTTTTTGAAACACACGAGCTAATCGTAACCAGGTCAGCACGGCTGGTTCTGGCATAATTTGCTCACCTCCTTTCTCTTGTTCTATATGAGTTTAGCACTGAACTAATTGATTTATCAAGTCTGTGCGAGGTGGGGGGACTGGGTGAGCGCAAGGTATAGCTGGGGAATGAGTTTGTGCTGCGACCGGAGGGTGAGGGAGGGCGGACCTTGCGGCATGTTAGGCAAGGGCCACCCCGTGTTTAGAATGCAAGTAGGAGCATGGCACCCAGCAAAAGACCCGCGCCGAGCAGGCCGAACAAGTTGAGTTGTTCGTGAAAGAGGAGCCAGGCCAACAGAGCGGCGGTGAGTGGTTCGCAAAGTGTTACGATGCTAACCACGGTTGCGGAGAGCGAGCGCATGCCTTGCTGAAAGAGCCAGTAAGCCAGGGTGGTGGGCACGGCTCCCAGGTAGAGCAGGATAAACCATTCCCAGGCAGGATAGGTGGCGACCAGTCTGGTAGGGATAGCAAAGAGCAGAAGCAGGAATGCGCCTGTGGTGAAGGCGATAGTGTTGACGTGCAGGGAGTGATAGCGCGTGGCCAGTTGTCGTCCGCAGAGGATGAAGGTCGCATAGCCTCCTGCGGCCAGTAGCGCAAGTGCTATTCCTAGTAACGAGATAGTTTGTTGGCCTGGTTGGGAGCGAGCTAGTACCAGCAGCATTGTACCGGTCAGCGCGCAGATGAGAGCGATAAGCGTCAGTGGTGTCAGGCGTTCATGGGTGATAAACGTGGAGACGAGAGCTACGATGATCGGTGCGACACAGAGGGCGATCAACGTGGAGATGGTGACGCCGGTATAGAGGATGGCCCCGTTGTAGCTGGCCTGGTAGAGTGCTTGCATGCCGCCCATGCAGAGCATAAGTGCCAGATCGGTGAGCTTGATATGCCAGAAACGGCGACCGAGTAGCAAGATACTAGCGAGCAGGAAAAGCGGGGCGGCGAAGCCCAAACGGAAAAAGGCCAGTGAGAGCGCGTTTGTGGTGGTATGAGCGTAGATGGTGCGCGTAGCGATGCCGACTGTACCCCAGGAGACTGAGGCCGTTACAATATACCAGAGGTCGCGGTTTGTTGTGCCTTGATGGCGTGTAAAACGCATAAAACATCCTTTCCTCAATGAAAAGCAATGGATAACGCAAGGCGAGTGAGGGCAGGATGAAGGCACAAAGGAATTCTCCACTGCTTAAGTGGCGTGTAGATGAAGCACCTATGGAAGTGTTCAGCCTGCCCTTAACGAGTGACAGGCGGGGGAAGGATGGAATAATTGTAGCCTGGTGTGAGTATGGGCATAATGATTGTTCCTCTTCTCATACGATGTGAATTAACAAATTAAATGGGTAACAGGTCGGCGTAGGGGCGGGTTTACCACGTCCGTTCTCCTGGTATGGATTTGCCTGGGAGACACGGACGTGATACATGATGTTTCCTATGACGGTATTAGCTGCCCCAGACTTCGCGGGCAACGCTGGCAACCAGTTCGAGCTTGCGCTGCTGATCTTGGTAAGAGATGCGATTGCCCTCTATGGTCGAGGCGAAGCCGCACTGGGGGCTGAGAGCCAGACGTTCTAGCGGGATGATTCTGGCGGCTTCGGCGATGCGCTGGCGCAGCTCTTCGGCTGACTCTAAATGCGATTTCTTTGTTGTGACCAGGCCGAGGACGACGAAGCGGTCGTCTGGGACGTGGCGTAGAGGCTCAAAGCCGCCGGAGCGTTCGTCGTCGTATTCCAGCAGGAAGCGCTGAAAGTGCGTCTGGGTAAATATTTTCGAAATGGGTTCGTAGTCGCCTCTGGCATAGAACTTACTCTGATTGTTACCGCGACAGATATGGATACCAAAGGTGATGCCGGGATGGCCATCGATAATGGCATTGTCCATCTCGATGCAGGTATCAATCAGTTTGTCGGGGTCACTGCCGCGCTGTCGATAGCCCTCACGCATCTGGGGATCGAGCAGAGCGGCGTATTGGGGGGCATCGATCTGGATATAGGTGCAGCCGAGACGGATCAATTCTTCCACCTCGCGGCGTGAGATGTCTACGATGTCGGCTAAATAAGCGTCGCGCGTCGGGTAGGCTCCGGCTGACTTTTCGGGATCATAGTAGGCGGCAGCCTGCTGGGCGCTGATCATCGTGACTTTGCCGGGGTGATTTTTCTTCGCGCGTAAATAGACCCATTCTTCGGCGCACATGCTGCGCTTCCAACGCAGTTTTTCGACGACAACGGGGCGCTTGAGGACAAGCTTTTCGCCACTTTCATCGACGAAGGGAATGGCCCAGCCGCCGAATTTGTCAAATCCGTCGAGAGAGTCGATCAGGTGACCAAAGAAGGCATAGCGGCGCAATTCGCCATCAGTGATGACATCAATACCGGCATTTTCCTGTAGCGCGATAGCCTCGTTGACGGCGCGGTCTTCAATAGCTTTGAATTTATCGGCGCTAAGTTGTCCGGTTTCATACTGCTTGCGTGCCTCGACTAGATAGGTGGGACGTAGTAAACTGCCCACCACTTCGCTGTGGTATGTCATAGTCACACATTCCTTCCCGCAGAAACTAAATTTATCGGAGCTTGTTCCGCCTGTCGAACGATTTGTTCCAGGACACAATCATTGTAGGAAACGGCGTTCTCTTTTGTCAAGTTTATCACAATGATGAATGGTTATTGAACAGTTGACAAACAACAAGTTATTGGGTATTATGTAAATATAGTATTGTATGCATGAGAGAAACGGAGGGCCGCGTGATGCAATATCTTCAATATCTCCCCATTATTGGTACAGGTAGTACGCGGCGTAGGGCACTATAATGGCTCAGGTTCCGTATGAGATTTTCGAGCATACGGCGGACGTGGGGTTGCGGGTATATGGAAAAACGTTACCAGAGTTGTTCATTCATGCGGCACAAGGCATGGAGAGCTTGCTGGTCGCGCCGGAACAGGTACGCAGCACGGTAACGCGCATTGTGACAGTTGAGGGTCATGATTATCTCTCATTGCTGATCGCCTGGCTTAATGAGTTGATCTTTCTGTTTGATACCGAATATCTCCTCTTCCGCGATTTCGAGCTTGTTGAAATGAGCGAGACGCGCCTGACAATGCGCGCGGTAGGTGAGGTCTATGATGCGCGGCGACATGCGCTGGGCAGCGCAATTAAAGCCGTCACCTGGCATGGGGCTAGCATTAATGCGACCGAAGACGGCTATAGCGCGAATATCATTTTCGACATTTGAGGTTTTTGGGCTGGCCAGTGCATCGATAGGATAATAAATAGGCTCCTCTTTTTAGCGTACAGGGATTGTGTGTCTCCATGTCGCTACGCCGCCGCGCCATATCGTAGATGTCTGTGAGTTTTCGTGTTTAAACCTTTCCCTTTGCGAGGCCGCTTTTTGCCTGATAGTAAGCGAGGGGTGAAGAGAGGTTGTTTATGAGCGACGTAAAGAGCAAGATACCATTAGAGCGCATTGATGCTAATCGTTGGCGCATTCCGCAGAGCTATAACGCGGAGATGCGTGTGCCAGGGATTGTCTACGCGGATGATGAACTGCTGGAACAGATCATTGCGGATAACGCACTTCAGCAGGTGGCGAATGTGGCGACGCTGCCTGGTGTGGTTGGCTATGCACTGGGTATGCCTGATATTCACTGGGGCTATGGGTTTCCGGTCGGCGGTGTAGCGGCGACACATAGCGATTATGGCGTTGTTTCGCCTGGGGGCATCGGGTTTGACATCAACTGTGGAGTGCGCCTGATTGCAACCGAGTTGCTGCATGAGCAGATACGCGGCAAGGTTGATCGTTTGGCCGACACGTTGTTCAATACATTGCCATCGGGTGTTGGTGGTGCGGGTATGCGTCAGTTGAGCGAGAAAGAGATGCGTGAGGTGCTGGAGCGGGGTGCAGTCTGGGCGGTTGAGGAGGGTTATGGTGTGCCGGAAGATCTGGAGGTGACGGAGGAGCATGGCGGTCTGGCGGGCGCGAACTATGAGGCGGTTATGCATAAGGCGATTGAGCGCGGCATCAAGCAGTTGGGGAGCCTGGGTTCCGGCAACCATTTCTGCGAGGTGCAGTATGTCGAGCATATCTACGATGCACAGGCCGCGCAAGCGTTGGGTATTGGGCAGAAGGGGCAGATTGTCGTTACCATCCATTGTGGCTCGCGTGGTTTGGGACATCAGATTGCCGAGGATTACATTCAAATTGCGGAGGAGAAGCAAAAGGATTTTGGCTTCCATCTGGTAGATCGCCAGTTGGCCTGCCTGCCTTTGCAGTCTGACCTGGGCAAGAGGTATCTCGCAGCAATGGCCTGTGGCGCGAATTTTGCTTGGGCGAATCGTCAATTGCTTATGCATGGGGTGCGTCAGGCGTTCGCAACGGTTTATGGACGCAAGGCACGTCCCAGAGAGATGCCTCTGGTCTATGATGTGTGCCATAATATCGCCAAGATGGAGGAGTACGAGGTTGATGGTGTAATGCAGCGCGTGTGCGTGCATCGCAAGGGAGCGACACGAGCTTTTCCGGCGGGCCATCCGGCAATACCTGAAAAGTATCGCGCTATCGGCCAGCCAGTACTCATCCCTGGCGATATGGGGCGCTATTCTTTCGTGATGGTGGGTGCGCGGGGTTCGATAGAGCAAAGCTTTGGTTCATGCTGTCATGGTGCCGGTCGCCGTCAGAGCCGTACTGCTGCCAAGAAGTCGATTACCGGTAATGAGCTGATCAAGCTGCTGGAGGCACGCGATATCACTGTGCGCGTTCATAGCAAGAATCTTTTGCCGGAAGAAGCGCCGCTGGCTTATAAGGACGCCCAGCAAGTTGTAAACGTTGTGCATAATGCAGGTCTGGCGACGCTAGTGGCCCGCTTGAAGCCGATTATCGTTGTGAAAGGCTGAGCATGTGTTGCTGATATGAGAGATGTGCAGGGCGAGTGCATGCAGGCTAGTTGCAAGGGGATATTCTACAATGAAAACAGGCGAAAGCGGTATGGTAGGAGGGTATATCCTTGTGGTTGCCTGGTGTGCGCTCGTCATGTCTTGCCTGGCAGGTGGCCTGAACATTTTTATGTTATAGTTGTGTTAATATTGTTACGCTCTCTGGCGTTAGAAGAGGAAATGAGAGGTGTACCGATGCTGGCAATAAGTTATCGCTGTCCCGCTATGATACTGGATTGGAGCGAGCAAAAGAGGCGGAAAATATATTTGTCTCGCTCTCCTTGTATATACTCAGGAGAGGATAACTTATGCAGCATCTTAAAGAGCGGTTTAGCGCTTATACGGTTTACCTGATCTATTCGTGCGCGAACGCTCTTTTCTTCGCCCTGGTGACGACAGTAGATATGATCTACCAGGTGCAGGTAGCGAAGCTCAATCCGTTGCAGTTGGTGCTAGTCGGTACAGCGCTGGAGGTGACCTGTTTTGTGTGTCAGGTGCCAACAGGGGTACTGGCCGATGTCTATAGTCGGCGTTTAGCGGTCATTGTGGGTGTGATGCTGGTGGGAGCCGGGTTTATTCTGCAAGGGCTGGTTCCGACATTTCCTTCGATGGTGATGGGAGATGTGCTGTTCGGGATCGGCGCGACTTTTACTGACGGTGCGGAGCAAGCCTGGATCACCGACGAGGTGGGTATTGAGCGTGTTGGTAATGTGCTGATGCGTAGCACACAAATTGGCCTGCTTGGTGGTCTGGTGGGCGCAGTTGTTAGTATTGCCCTGGCGGACATTCGTCTGAATATCCCGATTGTGCTGGGAGGAAGTTGCTACGTGGGGCTGGCGGTTTTTCTCTGGCTCTGTATGCCGGAACGAAACTTCCATTTCAGGGCGGAGGGGGAACGGGCATCGTGGCGTACTATGCGTGATACCTTTATCGGAGGTGTTCGTCTTGTGCGCGTGCGTCCGGTACTGATTACGATTCTGCTGATCGGGCTATTCTATGGGCTTTACAGTGAGGGGTTTGATCGTCTTTCGACTGCGCACTGGCTGCAAGACTTCGTCTTCCCGACGTTCTGGCACCTGCAACCGGTTGTCTGGCTGGGGAGTTTTAGCATTGTCGGTACATTGATCACGTTGGGAGGTAGCGAACTGGTCAGGCGTTACGTGGACACGAACAAGCCCGGTCTGGTGACGCGCGTATTATTCCTGATCAATGCATTGATGATTGCCGGTTTGACCATCTTTGCGCTAAGCGGGAACTTCCTGGTAGCAGCGGTAGCCTATCTTGTTTTCAGAGTCTTCCGCAGCATCAATACACCAGTGTTTACGACATGGTTGACACAGAATGTGGAGGCGAAGGTGCGCGCGACCGTGATCTCGCTGTGGGGTCAGATTGATGCATTGGGGCAGATTGCTGGAGGGCCACCTGTGGGCTATATAGGCGATGTCTTCTCTGTCCGCGCGGCGTTGGTAGTGAGTAGCATTATCCTATCACCTGTACTGTTGCTGCTTGCGGTGGCTACACGTAGAGGAAAGGCGGTTGCTACAGCAGTGCCGATTGGTGAGGATGTGGAACCGGAAGCACCGGAGTTGATCTAATCTGTTGTTGGATAGAGGGGATAGATGTGTTAATATGCTTTAGCGCTATACCTTGATTTTGCTGTAGTGTTCTGTTCAGCTTCACTTCACACTTTGGGGAGAAGAAGTGAAGCTGGGCAGAACATTATAGATTAGAACAGAGGATGATGGTTTTTGGGTGTTAAGATGCTAGTCGTTGCCAACAGAAACGGAAACCTTGTCGGCGGTTTGTGTTGAGTGGGGGTGTTGTTGCTCTTCTGGTGGGCGAATGGCACGGAAGAAGAGGAAAAAAAGCGCGGCGTTGAGGCCCTGAAGGAAGGCTCCAATCTCGAATGGTAGCTCTAAGGCTACATGATCGAAGAGGTAGCCGGCCAGGGTGGGGCTGAGAGCGGATGTCACTTGTGAAGGAAGATTTGCCAGCGCGCCAACTCTGCCGCGCTCTTCGTTTGGCACTACACCCATGACATACGATTGCCGTAGGGGCAGGCCGAGACGCTGTACCATCATGCGAACGAGATAGATGCCACCGGCGAGCCAGAAGGTAGGAGCCAGTGCCATTGGGATAATCAAGAGGGCCTGAAAGATGCGAGTGAAGACGATGGCACGCACGAGGCCCATGCGAGCGGCGACACGAGCGGCACTGAGATTGACGACCATAGCGGCGATGTTAATGGTGGAATAGAGCAGGCCGATCTCGGCGGGGCCAGTATTATAGCGGCGATAAAACCAATAGGTGATGAAGGGGCCGAAAAAGCCGACGGCCAGGCCGTTTATGCTATTTGTGACCCACAAGCGTAAGAGGAGATGCCAGGAAGTGGCGGAGAGGCGCATACGTGGGCGGTTTTGTTTGCGTCTGGTTATGCTTTTGTTCTGCGTTTTGGAGGTTGGTTGGTGTGCCTCATAGAGTGGAATTGCCAACAGACCCGCGATAAACGCGCAGGCAGCACCCATGAGGAAATCGAGCCGATATTGTGCCTGTGAATGGCCGAAAGAGAGCAGGACGGTCAGGGCGATTAGTGGGCCACCGCCGAGGAGGGCACCGAGAGAGGAAGCGAAACCAATACGCCCAAAGAGATTATTACGGTAGCGTGGGGATACCTGGTCGGCTAGAAAAGCCTGCTCTGCGGGTTGATAGGGGCCGATAGCCCCGGCACTGGCACCGGCTCCGCGCCCGAAGGAACCGAGGGCAGCGAAGACAAAAAGGACACCGACGACGTGGGAGAAGGCGAAGATCAGGCTGGCGAGAGCGGTCAAGAACGGCATAATGATAAGAAACGGTTTACGTCCTATACGGTCTGAGAGCAGTCCAATCAAAGTGGAGAGGAGAGCCGAGACTATAGCGGTGACGGTAAAGAGTATGCCGAGAGTCAGACCTTGAAAGCCGAGGATAGCCAGGTAGATGGGTACGACGATGCCTGCCAGAGCGCGGGTGGAACTCATAAAGGTGCGTGCGAAGAGCAGGAGACTCATGTCGCGCGTCATCCAGGTGGGCCAGATTGCTTGGCGGAGACGTGTAAGCCGGGATTGCGGCTGCTGAGATTGTGTATCTATGATATCAGGCGCGGTTGAATGCTGCGTTGTATTATCTATGGTTGCTGTATCTTGTGGTTGAAAGTTGTCTTCTGGTTTTTTCATGGTTATTGTCTATCTAGCAAGGAACGTAATACACGCTTCCCCCGTCCATTTTGTTGATAGTTCTCCTGTACCGGTGGTGTGGTGGCTGTTGCGGAGTCGGAAGATGGGGAGGTATTGAATTGAGCTTCATAGAGATGCTGGTAGAGGCCTGATTGCTCAAGCAGGGTTTCGTGGGTGCCACGCTCTACGATATGGCCCTGATCGATGACAAGGATCTGATCGGCGCGCTGGATAGTCGAGAGACGGTGGGCGATGGCGATGACGGTGCGACCGTGCATCAGAGTTTCCAGAGCTTGTTGGATCAGGCGTTCGGCCTGAGAGTCCAGTGAGCTGGTAGCCTCGTCCAGTAGCAGGTAGGGAGCTTTGCGCAGGATGGCGCGTGCAATGGCGACACGTTGTTTTTCGCCACCGGAGAGGCGGTAGCCGCGTTCACCGACGATGGTTTCCAGGCCGTCCGGGAGGCGTTCGACCAGTTCCTGGAGTTGGGAGGCAGCGATGGCCGCTTGCAGTTCTTCTTCAGTAGCCTCTGGCGCACCGTAGAGCAGATTTTCGCGCAAGGTGGTGTGAAAGAGGAAGATTTCCTGTGTGACGACGGCGATACGCTGGCGCAGAGCTTGATTGTCGATATTTCTGAGATCAATGCCTTCCAGTTTGACGCTTCCCTCTGACGGATCGTAAAGGCGTGCGGCCAGGGAAAGGATGGTTGACTTACCCGCACCGCTGGGGCCGACGAGAGCGGTCAACTGGCCTGGGGGAGCGACAAACGAGATGTCGTGGAGGACGTCGGGGCCATTGGGATAATGGAAGGTGACATGCTCGAAGGCCATGCCCTGGGAAGGGGTAGGAGGTAAAGGTTGAGGATTGGTGGTGGCTTTGACTGTTGGCTCGATATCGAGGACGTTGAAGATGCGGTCGAAGAGCGCCAATCCACCGAGAATGGTGGTGTTGGCACCGGCCAGCGAGGAGGCGGGACGGTAGAGTTGGGTGAGATAGGCAGCGAAGGCAACGACAGTGCCGAGAGGAATAGCATGAGTGATGACCAGGTAGGCTCCGTAGGCGTAGAGCAAAGCAGGACCAAACGCGGCCAGCCCTTGCACAACGACGGCGGCCCATTGCCCAAGCAGTGCCTGCGCTACCTGTGTTTTGCAGACATCCTGATTGGCCTCATGGAAGCGTTCTAACTCGTGTTTTTCAGTGCCGAAGATTTTGACGACGAGAGCGCCAGAGAGCGTCAATGTCTCTTCGAGAACGGTTGAGAGCCGACCGAGCGCTTGTTGGGCGCGTTCCGTAGCTGAATAGGTACGCTGACCGAAGTGTAGCACCGGATAGGCGAAGGTGGGTAGCACGAGAGCTGAGAGCAAGGCAAGTTGCCAGTTAATGGTCACCATGATGAAGAGTGCTCCAATAATGGTGATCAGGTTGGAGAGTGTGCCTAAGAAGGATTGTGTCAGCACGCCCTGTAAGGCGGCAGCATCATTAAGGAAACGGCTCTGAATCTCGCCGCCGCGTGTCCAGGTAAAGAAATCGATGCCTAATGATTGAATATGTTGATAGAGCTGTTCACGCAAGTCAGCAATCATTTTTTGTGCGACGAGGATGCTGACGTAGTTTTGTAGGAGGCCGAGTAGAGCGCTGAGTATCGGGAAGAAGATCATACCGACGCCTAGCAGGATGACAAGTTGCATGTTACGGGCAGGAATAGCCACGTCGATCAGTTGACGGATGAGGAGGGGGGGGATGAGTCCCAGAGCAACCCCTCCGAGCATGAGGAATGTGCCGCCAAAAAACTGCCAACGATAGGGTATGACAACGTTCCAGAGGCGGCGCAGGGTGCGTCGCACATCGGGTTTGCCTTCTTTCAGGTAGCTGAGCGTCTGGCGCTGACGCCAGATGGCCCCCATGCCTGCGCCTACAGCTCTGCCGGGTCCCATACCATGATACATCATAAAAACTTCTTTCTAAAAGATAGATGTGGCGGGCTAGTAGGCCACGCGCGGATAGAGTTGTGCGCCGATGAGAAGCAAGATCACTGTGACCACGAACAGGACAGCGAAATCTAGCCCAAGTGGTGTTGCGGCGGTACCACCGACCAGCATCATGGCGCGTAAGGAATCGACCTCGTAGCTGAGGGGGTTGCAACGCGCAATGATTTGCAGCCATGTGGGCATGATGGCGACGGGGTAGATGGCGTTGCTGGCGAAGAAGAGCGGCATGGTGAGTACCTGTCCAATACCCATGAAGCGCTCGCGGGTTCTAACGAGGCAGGCGATGATGAGCGAGAAGGTAGAGAAGCAGGCGGCACCCATGATAACCATGACGATGACGCCAAGCAGGTCGAGCGGGTTCCAGTTCATCTGCACGCCGAGCAATAGGGCCAGGACATAGATAATGATGGCCTGGGCGAGACCGCGAACTCCTGATGCCAGCGCCTTGCCCAATACCAGTGCGAGGCGTGGGGTGGGGCTGGCAAGGAACTTATGAATGATGCCCAGATCACGTTCCCAGATGATAGCGATGCCTGAGAAGATGGCGATAAACAGCACGCTTTGTGCCAGAATGCCGGGAGCCAGGAAATCCAGGTAGGGTTTCCCGCCTGTGGGAATGGCACGCACGTGCGCGAAGACCTCGCCAAAGACCAGTATCCACAGCGCGGGTTGTACGGCGCGTGTGAGGAGGTCGGTGGGGTCATGGCGAAGTTTGCGGGCTTCTAGCCAGACAATAGTCATGGTTTTTGTAAAGAAGCTGATAACAGCAGCGAAAGGATTTTCGTGTTCGACGACGGGAGGTATGGTGATTGCATTAACCAAGTCGTCTTGCGGTGCGGCGGGCACGGGCTGTGTCACGGTAGCTTCCTCCTGACTCTAAGGTATCACCGGTATAATGAGCGAAGACATCGTCCAATGTAGCATCTGGTTGGTTCAAGGCGGCTTTGAGTTCTTTCGGTGTGCCCATAGCGACGATTTTGCCCAGATGCATGATGGCGACGCGATCACAGAGGCTGTCGGCCTCTTCCATATAGTGGGTGGTGAGCAAGATGGTCATGCCAGTTTCGGTACGCAGATTTGTGAGATGTTCCCAGACGGCCTTACGTGCTACCGGATCAAGGCCAACGGTTGGTTCATCGAGGAACAGGAGTTGAGGGCGGTGCAGCATGGCTTGAGCGACCTCAAGGCGGCGGATCATGCCACCGGAGTAGGTGCGTACCAGCTTGTCGGCAGCATCCTGTAAGCCCATGAAGGCTAAGGCTTCACGCACTTTTGCTTCACGTTGAGAGCGTGGCAGATCGTAGAGCGAGGCGAAGACCATCAGGTTTTCTGTGCCGGTCAGCGTGCCATCTGCTGAAAGAGCCTGTGGCACATAGCCAATGCGACGGCGTACTGCCATAGGTTGTTTTGCCACGTCATAGCCTACGACATATGCGTGTCCCTCGGTGGGGGGGAGAAGTGTGGTCAGTATCTTGATGGTGGTGCTTTTGCCTGCTCCATTCGGGCCAAGCAGTCCGAAAACTTCGCCTTCTGCAACTTTGAAGGAGATGTGGTCAACGGCAGCATGTTCGCCAAAACGTTTGACCAGATTGATCACTTCAACCATTATTTTTCTTTGATCCATGCATCAGGACTCCTTTTTTGCCAGAGCGGGCTGATCTTCCGGCTCGGCCTCTTGCAGGATGAGTTCTAGAAGCTCCTGCAAGGTTGCCTGTTGCTCTGGGGTGAGCGGCGCAAGCAGTTCTTGCAGAAATGCGCGGCGTCGTTGCTGCCATGCCTCGACCTGCTCATGTCCCATTGGAGTGAGCATCACTCGCACCATGCGCTCGTCATCGCTCTGCCGTTCGCGTGTGACAAGGCCAGCTTTCTCCATACGTTTGCAGGCGGTTGTTACGGAACTGCCGGTGACGCCGAGGGCGTCGGCCAGTTCACTGATGGAGAGCGCACCTTTGCGGCGTAGGAGGCGTAGCAACCAGTACTGTTCGGGCGTCATCTCGGCGCGATGGATGGGATGTGAGGCGCGGCGAATCAGGTGATAGAGATTTTGCATATCGTCGATCAATCGCTCTGTCGCCATTGGATATTCCTCTTTTCTCAAGTAACTTTATTCATAAATATATTAATCATCAAAATATTTTTTTGTCAAGGGAGAGGAGTGTGCTAACCGAACATTTTCTACAGGTTCAGATGTATAGTATAGACGTGAGACAGAGCATGGTAAGATTTCAGAGGATGAGGTAAGTGACAATGTTACCGGTGAATTTGTATAAGGAATATAATTAACCTGAACAGAAAAGAAATTAATAATATAAAAATAGTTTTTAAAAATAATTATAATGGATATAAATATGCAAATAATGTAAATTTCTGCTTAAAAAGCTTGTGAGAAGCGGAAGTTCTCTATTGAGTTGCTTTTCCCCACGTTTTTCATCTCTGCGGATAGCAAATAAGTACTATTCTCATATAGCAAGCATACGTGTTCATCTGGCCTGGGAGGCTTCACTATTTATGGCAGATAGGAACCGGTTATAATATAAGATATTGACCTCAGCATAAATTATGATTATACTTAAGACAAGAGTGCGATGCCGGTGAGGCACAGCGATTATGCATGCTAGATCGCTCAAAGCACTATTTACTCTTCTATTACTGTATATCGTTCTCGTAGCATTTGTATGTAGCTATCATCCTCAAATGGATAGCTACTTGTTCCCGTAGGTATTTGTATGCAGCTATGCCCCCAAATAGATAGCTGCATAGGAGCAGGCAGGCTATGCGTCTATAGCCTGCGTCATCGTCTTTCCCTGGAAAGGGGGTCTGCTTGAGAAAACTGACACTTGTTCTCGGCCTGCTCGCGCTTCTGTCCGCTCTTGTAGTTAGTACAAGCCCACATGCCTTTGCCCAGTCGGCAGCACCACATAGTCAGGTGAAGGCTGATGATTTGTGTGGGGCTGCTGCAATAGGCCAGGTGCGTTGTTTTGCCAAGCTGGTGATGAATCCGGGAATATTGCCACATCAGGGGAATATCTCTGGTTATGTGCCGAGTGATCTTCAGTCTGCATACAATCTCCCTTCGGCTACTACTGGTCAGGGACAGACTGTGGCGATTGTTGATGCGTATGATGATCCGAACGCGGAGTCTGATCTGGCGGTCTATCGGTCGGAGTTCAATCTACCGCCTTGCACGACGGCCAATGGGTGTTTTCGTAAGGTAGATGAGAATGGTGGCACAAATTATCCGCCACAGGATAGCAATTGGGATGGCGAAATCTCGCTCGATCTTGACATGGTGAGTGCAATCTGCCCTAATTGTCATATTCTGCTGGTTGAGGCCAGTACTGCAAACTTCTCGGATCTGGCAACTGCTGTGAACACGGCGGCCAGTCTGGGTGCGAATGCCATCAGTAACAGCTACGGTGGAAGTGAGGATGCGAGCGAAACCAGCTATGCAGCAGCATACGATCATCCAGGCATTGCTATTACCGCCAGTACGGGTGACAGTGGCTATGGTACTGCTGCTCCTTCAGTGTTCAGTACGGTGACTGCGGTTGGTGGTACATCTCTCTATCAACAGGCGGGTACACAGAGAGGTTGGTATGAGATGGCCTGGAGTGATGGTGGGAGTGGGTGTAGCCAGTATATTGCCAAACCGGCCTGGCAGACCGACCCTGATTGCGGCATGCGCACTGTTGCTGATGTGGCGGCTGTTGCTGATCCCAATACCGGTGTAGCGGTCTACGATAGTGTGCCTGTGCAGGGTCAGAGTGGTTGGGTAGTTTTTGGCGGCACGAGTGTCTCGTCTCCCATTATTGCGAGTGTCTATGCACTGGCGGGTAACGCGAAGAGCCTCAACATAGATGGGGCATCGTATATCTACAGTCATACCAGTGATCTGAACGATGTCACCTTTGGCTCGAACGGTTTCTGTTTTGATTACCTGTGTAATGCGGGACCTGGCTACGATGGCCCTACTGGCTGGGGTACTCCCAATGGAGTGGGAGCATTCTAAAAGGGACTGAAGTTCAAACAAAGACAACGAGCGACCATCATAGTCGCTCGTTGTCTTTGTTTAAACTAAGGTATCTGTGTGCGTGAGTAGTGTGTTAGCCCCAACGCTGACGGAGGCGTGGCAGAATCTCTTTGGCATATAGGCGTATGAAGCGAGACTGATCGTCGCCGGGGGCGTGGAAGATCAGGTGGGTGAAGCCTAATTCGATGTAGTGTCCAACCTGCTGGACATGTTCTTCTGGGTCGCTGGAAACTAACCAGCGGCGGTGAGCCTGGTCGGCGACTGTTGCGGCCTTGCGTTCCATTTCACGCGGGTCGTGGATGTTGACCTTTTCTTCGGCGGGCAGGGCCAGTGCGGCCCAGATGCGTGTGTCGGCCAGTGCGCGCTCTTTGTCGGTATCGAAGGAGACCTTGACTTCGATGGTGTGTTCGATAGTGGATGGGTCGCGTCCAGCGGCTTTTGCGCCTTCTGCCAGGGCCGGGAGCAGTTGATCGCGGTAAAGCTGGTCGCCCTTGCCGGAGGTGCAGATGAAGCCGTCGCCAGCCCGGCCCGCGAATTTTGCAGCGACAGGGCCACCGGCACTGATATAGATGGGTACCGGCTGATCGGGTTTATCGTAAATGGTGGCGTTGAGCGTGTGATAGTATTCTCCGTTGAAGGTGACCATTTCTTCTGTCCAGAGGCGGCGAATCAGGGTAACGGCTTCGCGTAAACGGGCCAGGCGTTCCTTTGCCGAGGGCCATTCGGCGGCTGTCACGGCAACTTCGTTGAGCGATTCGCCGGAGCCAACACCCAGGATGATACGTCCGGGGTAGAGAACGCCCAGTGTGCCGAATGCCTGGGCAATGATAGCCGGTTGATAGCGGAAGGTGGGAGTTAAGACGCTGGTGCCTAGAATGACATGTTTAGTGCGTTCGGCGGCTGAACCTAGCCAGGAGAGAGCGAAAGGAGCATGACCATTGGTGTGTCGCCAGGGTTGGAAGTGGTCGCTAATCCAGACGCTATCGAAACCATTCTCTTCGGCTTCAACGGTAAAATCTAACAACTGGCGTGGGCCAAATTGCTCGGCGGATGCTTTATAGCCAAGTTTTAAGGGATGATTTGCCATTGTTCTCTCTTTCCTAGTCATGCGAGATTGGAGAAGTCCCTATATTGTATCTCATGACGGTTTGTCTGTGTGAAGCACAGCCAAAGAAGATGTTTATGGTGAAGAAGCCAGGTGGCAATGGGATAAAAGTATGGTCTAGTGGTCTAGATGTATTGACATTATGCTAGATACACGGTACACTTACGGATGGAACCCTCTTGTGTAAGTATTGGCGTCAAAGAAACGTTGATGGGTGCCAGTTGACGCCAATGCAGCACAGTACACAGGAGGTGACCTGTATGCGTGCGCGGGACGTGAACATCGTGCTAATACAGCATATGGACTGTGTTCGCGCGCACTTTTCATAAGAATTACAAGGAGGACAACATTATGCATGTCTCTCGGCGGCTGTTGATCTGCGTTGCGGCAGGTTTCTTCATCTTTGCCAGCGTAGTCGTGGCAGGCTTTTCACTGTTCAGCCATGGCCATAAGGCGCAGGCGGCTAGCGCCTTTCCGAGTGCGTACTTTGCTCCCTATCAAGATGTCACGATTGGCCCAAGTCTGCAATCGGTCACGCAGGCAACCGGACAAAAGTACTACACGCTGGCTTTTATTACCGGCAATGGTTGTAACGCTGAGTGGGCTGGAACGATACCCCTCAACGAGACGAACATTTACCTACCTCACCTCGATAGCGATATTCAGTACATACGCAGTCAAGGAGGTGATATCATTATCTCGTTTGGAGGAGAAGCAGGACAAGAACTGGCGCAAACCTGTACGAGCGTGAGTAGTCTGGAGGCGCAATATCAGGCGGTAATCAACCAGTACAATGTGACGCATCTGGACTTTGATATTGAGGGTGGTGAACAGGGTGACTCGACGACTTATGATCGGCGCAATGCGGCGCTGGCGGCTTTGCAACAGGCCAATCCGGGGTTGAGCATCTCTTTTACCTTGCCGTCGGCAACAACGGGTCTGCTCAGTGATAGTCTGGGTCTGCTAAACAATGCGATCTCGCATGGGGTGAATTTCAGCATTGTGAACTTGATGACGATGGATTATGGTTCGCCTGATAGCCAGATGGGGCAGGAAGCAATTAATGCTGCGAATGGTCTTTATGCTGAGTTGCAGCAGATGTTTCCTGCAAAGTCGTCGAGCCAACTGTGGTCGATGGTGGGCATTACGCCGATGATAGGGCAGAACGATAGTCAGGGTGAAATTTTTAGTTTGAGTAATGCACAGCAGGTGCTTTCGTTTGCGCAAGCAAAGCAGATTGGCGAGCTGGCTTTCTGGGAGGTTTCACGAGACAACGGTTCTTGTCCTGGGAATACCACTGCTTCAGATTCGTGCAGCGGTATTGCTCAGAATACCTATGACTTTATCAATACCTTTAAGTCGTTCACGAGCGGTACGGTGGGTGGCCCATCACCGACGCCGACGCAGGCTGTGACACCGACGCCCACACCGGGCACGACACCGACGCCAGTGCCCACGCCACCATCAGGGGGCAACCTTGTGACGAACCCTGGTTTTGAGACGGGTGATCTTTCTGGGTGGAATTGTAACGCACCTGATACGGTGGTCACGTCACCCGTGCATAGCGGCTCTTATGCATTGGAGATGGTACCGACTAATTCAACGACAGGTGAATGCGATCAAACGATCAATGTGCAGGCGAATCATACGTATACGCTCTCAGCATATGTTGATGGGCCGTATGCTTACCTGGGGATACAGGGTGGAGCCTCGAACTGGACGAGTAGCAGTAGCTACACTCAACTTAGTGTTTCATTTACTACAGGTGCATCACAGACTAGTGTTACCATTTATGTGCATGGCTGGTATGCGCAAGGCGATGTCTATGTTGACGATGTATCGCTTAGCTAGGTATCTGCTAGTTGGCGTATCGTGATGGGTTCTCTACCCATGATCTGGCACCCATAGCCTGAGAGGCTTATGCCTCTCAGGCCAAATTCTTAAGTTTATTCCGGCTTGCGCGCTCGAATGAAGGCGCTGACAAAGCGTCCTTCGACTGCGTGACGATCCTCCGGGTCAAGGGCAGCAATAGAGGCGCTGGCTCCACTGGCGGCAATTTCTTCCAGCGAATAGCGCCGTGTTACTTCAATGTCGATATCGACAAAACCGGCTGCGTGTAACAGTGAGCGGTAGGTTTCTTCTTCCAGGGCACCGGCGATACACCCGGCCCAGGATTCCATATCGTGGCGAAGGGCTGGAGGCAGGTTGCCCTGTACAACGATATCTGAGACGGCGAAGCGGCCTCCTGGTGTCAAGACGCGATAGGCTTCACGTAGCACCTGGGCTTTATCGGCGGAGAGATTGATGACGCAGTTTGAGATGACCACATCGACGCTGTTATCCGGGAGCGGGATAGCCTCAATGATGCCTTTTAAGAAGCGGACGTTCTCGATACCGGCTTCTTGTCGGTTGCGTTCGGCAAGTTCCAGCATGGCATCGGTCATATCAAGACCGTAAGCAAAGCCGGTTGGCCCGACTCGTTTGGCCGAAAGCAGGACGTCAATGCCACCACCGCTACCCAGGTCAAGCACTTTCTCACCGGGGTGAAGCTGCGCTAACGCGGTTGGGTTGCCACAACCAAGCGAGGCCAGGGCAGCGGCGACGGGGAGTTCGCCCAGTTCCTGTTGAGTATAGAGGTTGGAGGTAATGGGGTCGCTTTTGCCGGTACTGGGAGTGCAACAACTCGAATTACAACAAGATGCTGAACTCTCGGAGGCGGAGCCAAGTACTTGCAAGGCGGTTCGCGCGTAACGGTCACTCACTGCCTGTCGTAACTGTTCGTCGTTTGGGGGAACGGTCTGCATGGGTTTATTCCTTTCTATATATGATTACGAGAGGAACACTGCGTTCTTCTCGATGGCTTTTGCTTAAGGAGACGAAGCAAGGCTAAAAAGGACGCACTGGCTGAAGCACTCAGCGGGATTCATCGCTACAGCAGGTTGGCTGTTTACTGCATTGACAGAGTGGTTGATAGTTAAGAATATGGTTCCGGCGATCCAGTTCAAAGTGGCAGCAGGCCAGAAGCTGTTGTTTGAGTCTGGCTCTCGCGCGTTGAACACGTGATTTGGCCCCGGAAAAGGAGAGGCCGAGGCGCTGGCTTAGCTCTTTTTGGGTTAGCCCCTGGTATTCGGTGAGGAGCAGGGCCTGCCGATCCTGGTCGGGAAGGGCGAAGACCATCGCACGGACACAAGGGAGCAATTCGCGCACGACATCATCGCCAGGGAGTTCGTATGGGATATTGAGAGCTTGTGGGTCTTCCAGAGAGGTGATGGCGTGACGATGATGACGGTAGTAATCGATGATAAGGTTGCGTGTGATCTGGTAGATCCAGCTTTCCAGACGTTGTGGGTCTTTCAGACTTGCTGCATGTTGATGAATTTTGAGAAAAACTTCCTGTAACAGATCCTCTGCCGCAGCTTCATCAGCGACGCGGCGACGAATGAAGTTGTGCAATGGTGCGTGAAATGTTTTCCATATCTGTTCAGTAGTGGTAGCCATATGCTCGTGCCTCTCGCTTTTGTGGTTCTATCAATGATAGACGAATGTGACGCCAAAAGGATGCAGGTTTGCGAGTTCACTATACTATTTCATTGAGTCAATCTCCTCTTGCAACTTCTTGAGTAAGGTTGCTCCCTCGGCAAAATCGAAAGACTCAAGTCCTTGAATGTCCAGGTCACGTCTTAGTAAGCGTACAGCAACGTTGCGCCGGTTTCCGGCGTTTCGTGTCACAAGATCAGAGAGCAAATACATCGATAGATGATTGAGGTGGTATTTTTGAGCAGTAGTAGAGGCCGCCTGTTGCCCTGCGTTCCCTGAAATGGAAGCAGGGCAATAGAATCGTCAGGCGGTGATGGCTTTCTGTTTCTTGCTGATTTTGGGTAGAGGCTCGCTGCGTAGACGTGGGTCGGCGATCTCGTCGATGCCGTTGTTGATGAGGGCGAGGCCCGCGCCGAGGATAGCGATGCAGAGGCCGGGGGGGACGAACCACCACCAGAGGCCGAGGAAGAGGGCGTCGTTTTTCTGTGCCCAATAGAAGAGGCTGCCCCAACTGACGGTTGTGGCGTCACCCAGGCCGAGAAATTCCAGGGAAGCTTCGGCCAGAATGACGTAGAGTGTGGTGCTGATGAAGTTGGCGGCGACGAGGGAAATTTCGTTGGGAAGGATTTCGGCGAAAATGATACGCAGGTTGGTTTCGCCGCAGATGCGAGCTGCTGTGACGAATTCGCGGCTGCGCAATGAGAGTGTTTGTGAGCGCAGGACACGCGCGCCCCAGGCCCAACTGGTGAAGACGATGACCAGGGAGACGGTGAGTGGGCCGCGTGGGAAATAAGAGGCCAGGACGATTGCCAATGGTAAGGCAGGAAGCACGAGGAAGACATTAGTGAGCAGGGAGAGTATTTCGTCGATGATGCCGCCGAAGTAGCCGCCGACCAGGCCGACTATGACAGAGACGAGCATGACCAGGAAGCCGGTAAGAAAGCCCCAAAAGATGGAGGTACGTGTTCCCACGACAAGCTGGCTGAAGATATCCTGGCCGAGAGTAGTAGTACCTAGCAGGTGTGCTGGTGAGGGGTGAGCGTTTGAAAGGGTTGAAAGAGCATTTGGATCCTGGTGAATAAATAGTGGGCCAAAGATGGCGACCAGGACGAAGAAACCAACGATGCCTGTGCCGATAGAGACCTTTCTGTTGATGGTCAGGCGTGTCCAGAGGTAGCGTAGGGCGTAAAGCGAGCGAAGATAGAGGGGCACGGTCAGCGAAGATGGAGGAGGCGGGAGGTAGGCTGTACCAGCACTGTCACGGAAGGAGACAGTGGGGAGGCTGGTGGGCTGTTCTTCGTGTTGCAGGTGTTGTGGTGAAGGTGATTCTTGCATGTTTTAAGCGCTCCTATCTATACGTACACGAGGGTCGAGTGCGGCGTAGAACATATCGGCAAGGAAATTAGCACCCATGACGGCCAGGGCGATGACCAGGAAAATGCCCTGTAGCAGAGGATAGTCCTGGCCTTGTACGGCTTGTAAGAGAGAGAAGCCGATGCCGGGATATGAAAAGACGATTTCGGTGAGCAGTTGACCACTGACGACGAAGCCGATGGCCAGGGCGAAACCGGTGATGTTAGGTAAGATGGCGTTACGCGCGGCATAGGCAAAGATAATGCGGCGGGAGGAGAGACCTTTGGCCTGTGCCATCAAGACGTAATCTTCGTTAAGGGTGGTGATCATGGAGTTGCGCATGACCAGCATCCAGCCGGCGATGGAGGAGATGATGAGGGTTAGTGCGGGCAAGATGGCGTGGTAGATGGCGCTTATGATGAAAGGGAAGTTCCAACCAACGTTGAGAGTGGTGTCGTAGCCATCGGCGAAGGGGAACCAGCCGAGTTGAAAGCCAAAGAAGTAGAGGATGATCAGGGCGAGCCAAAAGTAGGGGATAGCGGAAAGGAAGGTCATTAGTGGTGAGATGGTGGCATCGAAGAGGGAGCCACGTCGCCATGCTATGAAGATGCCAATCAGGCAACCGAGAGAGAAGCTGATGATCACGGAGACGCTGCCGAGAACCAGAGACCAGCGGATATCTTGCGAGATAACATCGATGACCGCAGTGGGATAGTACGTGAAGGAAAGGCCTAAGTTGCCGGTGAGCAGGTTGTGGAGGTAGCCAAGGTATTGTAGCCACAGAGGGTCGTGCGTATCGATGCCGAAGGCAGTTTGGAGAGCCTTCAGCGCGCTGGGGGAGATCGGCCCTTGCCGTTCGAAGCGGCCCATGAGAGCCTGAGCGGGATCGCCAGGAGCGAGACGAGGGATGAAGAAATTTAATGTGATAGAGGCCCAGAGGGCGATGAGATAGAAAATAATGCGGCGAAGTATGTGACGCATATGATAACTCCCTTTTGTACACGGAATTTGTGTTTTGTTTATGCTGCATCTTCGCGGTCAGAGGGGATGGCAATCTTTGCCATCCCCTCTGCTGGGGGTGCCAGCAGTAGTTCGTGAGTGGGACGCACTACGCGGGCACGAGATGGGTAACAATGACGACGTTGTCGGGAGCGGAGTAGGCCGCGCCGACAGCGTATGGGTTGTTCTGGTCGGGCCAGCCGGTGAAGTTCTTTGAACTGTACTCATACCAGGAGGCGGCGTTGACCAGGGGAATGTTGGGTAACTCTGTATAGTAGATCTTCTCGAGGCCCTGAATGGCCTGCATCTGTGTGGTAGGATTGGTGGTAGTAGCATACTCTTGTAGCAACTGGTCGGTGGTTGGGTCCTTCCAGCGGCCCCAGTTATAGCCTGTGGGTGAAAGGTTCGCGCTATTGAGATGAGTGTTGTACAGGTAGAATGGCGAGGGACCACCGAAGAGGCCACCAATGAGCAGGTCGAAGCCGGCATTGGCGCGGGCGGCGGCGTAGGCGTCGAACGAGATGTCGTTGATAGTGATCTGGAAGCCGACGCTATCCAGGTTCTGTTTGATGATCTGGGCCATTGTTTCCCAGTCGGTCCAGCCGGAGACGACGTCCAGGCCAAAGGCCAGCTTTTTGCCATTCTTGTCGGCGAAGACACCATCGGAACCTTTGGTGAAACCGGCACTTTCCAGGAGCGAGATTGCTTTAGCGGGGTCGGGGGTGGTGGGGCTGTTGGCGTAGGCCGGGTCAAGATATTTCTGCTGGTTGGGCAGAATTAGGCCGGTGGTGCTGGCTGGTGCGACATAACCGCTCTCGGCCTGGTTGGCCATTTGCTGGCGGTTGAGTGCGGCGCTGATAGCCTGGCGCACGGCTACCAGATTGAAGGGATACTTTGTCAGGTTCACGTAGAGGGTGAACATGTCGGTGGGGGCCATCCAGTAGTGGTTGTGAGCCGGGTCTTTTGCCACAAAGGTGCTGTTCAGGTCTGGTGCGAAGAAGCTGCCCCAGTCGATCTGACCGGCCATGAGTTCGAGTTGCAGAGTATTGTTATCTTTGACCGCAGGATACTGGAGTTCATCGACCTTCACTTTGTCGGCTTGCCAGTAGTTTGGATTGCGGTCGTAGATAAGGAGTGTGGGAGAGAACTTTGTGAGTGTGAATGGGCCTGTGCCAATGGGAGGGTCGTCAGCGAACTTGGTAGGATCACCTGCATTAGCAAAGATGTGCTGAGGGACGATGTAGGTCTGCCCGGCGATGTACCATATGAGAGGCGGGTAGGGTTTTTTGAAAGTGATGGTCACAGTGTTGGCATCGGGGGCGGTGACGCTGGTGAAGTAGTTCCACAGGCCGTTGAGGTCAGCATCGGGGTATTGCTTGAGCATATTGAAGGTAAACGCGACATCATTAGCGCTGAAAGGCTGGCCATCCGACCATTTGACGCCCTGGCGAATGTTGAAGGTGAGCTGTGTATAATCGCTATTCCACTGGTAGCCGGTTGCCAGCCAGGGGGTGGTGGTGTCGTTGGCCCTGTCGAAGAAATACAGAGTTTCGTAAACCATACCCTGGATACCGGAGTCAGGGCTGGTATTATACGGGCTGAAAGCTTTGGTAAAGTCTGAGCCGACCTGGGCACCGATTCTGAGAATATGCTTCTGGTTTGTATTGCTGGTATTCTGACTAGTGCTACTACAGGCGGCCAGTAGAATGACAAGAACGGTCAGAAAAGTAGCCAGGATGGCTAGTTTAGGTTTTGGACGCGGAGAGGCCAAAGATAAGATATTGGAAGCCATGCGCAACCTCCTAAAAATGATGAACGATTTCGCCTGTTCTTTCGCTGTGAGTGGGGGCTATACTCATACCTGGCGTCCTGCTGAGCAAGACGTCACAAAACTTTGCTACCGGCTCACCTCCTTTGCTGTCAGTGAATATGCTAGTATCTGTGCTATGCAAGCAACATTATGGTATATACTTACTATCGTATGTACCACTGATGAAGAACCATCTCTGTAGATAACTGTACCTTTTCTGTTCGCATTTGTCAAGTCATCTAGACCACTAGACAGGAAATTTGTTAAAATTGAATAGGGAAATGTTGTTGGGGGATTTCTTATAGCCATAGAATATAAAAGTAAGCGAAAGGAACAGAGACTTGTTGAGCCGGGTTATGAAATTTCGCTTTCAAGATCGGGAAAGAGGCTGTAGAGCTACGGATTAGAGAGGGGAGAACTGAGGAATGATGTCGTCTGTGCTTGAAGAGGAGATTGCCAGTCAGCCGGAGGGTATTGCGCGTGTGCTGGAGCGGGAGATGGAGCATGTAAAGGGGATTGTTAGTGAGCTGCCGCCTTTCAACTACGTATTGATTGCTGCACGTGGTTCGTCCGATCACGCAGCGACTTATGCGCAATATGCCTGGGCGGCGTTGGGAAGGTATCCTGTTGCGTTAGCGACACCTTCTTTGCATACGCTGTACAAAACAGTGCCGCGCCTGGATGGGGCACTCGTGGTCGGTATTTCGCAGTCGGGGCAGTCTCCTGATATTCTTTCTGTGCTGGAAGAGGGAGCGCGTCAGGGGCGACCAACACTGGCGATTACGAACGATGGTTCGTCGCCGTTAGCGGTGCTGGCCGATCATGTGGTTGAATTGCACGCAGGGCCTGAACGTAGCATAGCGGCGACGAAGACCTATACGGCGCAACTGGCGGTCATGGCGTTATTTGCGGCTATCTGGAGCGGCGATGCCAAGCGATTGGCTGAGTTGCGAGCCTTGCCTCAGATAATGGATGATACGTTGCGACTCAACGCGACGACGGTAGCGGAGCGTGTGGAACGCTACTGTTTTATGGAGGGTTGTGTAGTGATTGGGCGCGGGTATAACTACGCGACGGCTTTCGAGCTTGCGCTGAAGCTGAAAGAGTTGACCTATATAATGGTAACGGGCTATTCGTCGGCGGATTTTCGGCATGGTCCAATTGCCACTATTCACGAGCGTCTGCCCGTGATACTGGTGATGCCGACGGGGGCGGCTTTTGCGGATATGCTTGAACTCGCAGGAGAACTGCGGCAACGTGGGGCCGAGCTGCTGGTCATCTCTGAGGCGCAGCAGGCGCTGGAGCTTGCCCGAACGGCGCTGCCGATAGCCGCAGGGGTACCAGAGTGGCTCAGCCCTATTGTGACCGTATTGCCGGGGCAGCAACTGGCGCTGCACCTGGCGCTGGCGAAGGGTTTAAATCCTGATCTGCCACGCGGCCTGCAAAAAGTGACGAAGACGTTATAAGTGTGCCGTCATCATATGCTCGTCATTTGCGCGAAGCGCTCGCGCCATTCGTCGGTAGCGAAGGCGAGAGAACCGCGACAGAGGGTGGCTTGCAGGGTTAATGAGGTGTCGTAGATGAGGAGATCGGCATCATAGCCAGGTTGCAGGCGACCCTTACGGTGGGCAACATGGGCGGCTCTGGCTGGATTGATGGTGAGCATGCGCACAATGTCCTGGAAGGAAGCAGTGGTCATGTGGAGCATGTTACGCAAGGCTTGATCGAGGGTAAGGACACTGCCGGTGATGGTGCCATCGGCGAGGCGGGCGACGCCGCAGATGACCTGAGCGGGCTGCCCGGCGAACTCGAAGGTGGCATTATCGATACCGGCGGCGGCGAGAGCGTCGGTGATGACGATGGTGCGCTCTGCCCCCAGGATTTTTACCAGCATATCCATCATAGCCGGGTGGACATGCACGCCGTCGGCGATTAGTTCGCCGCGTACCTGTGGTGCCTGAGCGATGGCGGCGATGGGGCCTGGATTGCGATGGTGGAGGGAGCGCATGGCGTTGAAGCAGTGGGTGACATGGGTGATGCCAAACTGGATGGCCTCGCATGCCTGCTCATAGGTGGCGTCAGTATGGCCCATGCTAACGGTGATACCGGCATCGACCATGCGGCGGATGATAGTGGGGGCACCGGGGAGTTCGGGGGCCAGGGTAATGAGGCGCAAGTGCCCGTTGGTGAGCGCGAGTACCTGTTCTGTTTCTGATTCATTGGGGAGGCGTAACCATTCTGGCAGGTGAGCGCCCTTGCGAAGCACATTGATATAAGGGCCTTCCATATGGATACCTAGCGGCTCAGCGGTCGCCGCCGTCGGGTTATAGCTTTCGATGGCCTGTACGGCGGAGGTAAGCTGTTCTTTCGGCAAGGTACCGGGGGTGCCGACGATGCCGATAAGGAAGGAGGTCACGCCTGTTTGCGGTACCCAGCGTGTATAAGCGAGGATTTCTTCGGGATCGGTAGTATGGAGGTTGAAGCCGCCGCCGCCGTGTGTATGGACATCGATAAAGCCTGGGGTGACAATCATGCCACTGGCGTCAATACACTGACCGAGGTTGGTAGTTGTTGACCTGGTGGCTGGCCTGATGGACTCGATAGATTGATCGTTGATGGTGATGTCACCGTCGGGAATATCGTTGCTGGCATCGACTAGCCGTGTACCGCGTAACGTAAACCTCATGCAACAAATCTCCTTATGAACTGATGGTACGGATTTCGCAAGGTTCTACAAGAACCGACCTGGGCACCCTTGACATATGCAAGAAAGTATGGAATGATTGATAGTGCAAGAGTGGTCTATACAACATACCATTTATACCATTTCTACCATATTGGCGCGAAGGAATCAAGCCATTGGTGGGGGTATTTTGAAATACGCCTGGGTGAATATAGTAACACGGCAGGTTTTATTGGTTGTGTCTACGAAGAGGAATCGCTCGCGGAGAGAGAGCGAGATATGCTATGATGGAAGAGGTGGATAACTTGCTTGTGATCAGAGGGGGCGCTTTGCTGGTGCCTCTGGGAAGGATTGATTGGGACGGATATGAGCGCAATTTACCGGAATAGTCCTGTTCCCCGGTACTATCAGTTGAAAGAGATCATGAGGGATAAGATTCGCTCAGGTGAGTGGAAGCCGGGCGACTTGATTCCATCTGAGCGCGAACTGGGAGAAAAATATGGTATTAGTCGGATGACGGCGCGCCAGGCGATTACGGATCTGGTCAACGAGGGACTGTTTTACCGCGAACAGGGTAAGGGTACCTTTGTGAGTCAGCGCAAAGTGACGCAGCAATTGATGCGGCTGACTGGCTTTACTGAGGATATGAATGCGCGTGGGCAAAGGCCGAGTGCCAAAGTACTTTCGGCACAACTGCGGCCTGCTGACGAGGAGACAGCGGAGCGGTTACGTATCAAGCCGCAGGAGCTAGTAGTGTGTCTGCAACGTTTACGTCTGGCCGATGGTGAACCTCTGGCGGTCGAGTTGTCACAACTCCACTTTCCTAACTGCGAGCGTCTGCTCCAGGAAGATCTGGAACACAATTCGCTCTATCGCTTGCTTGAAACGGAGTATAGTCTGCCACTGATGGAGGCTGAGCAGGAGCTAGAAGCCGGTCTGGCGGGGAACGAAGAGTCACAATTGCTGAAAATTCCTGTTGGTAGTGCAGTTCTCTTCATTCGTCGTACAACGTATACTGACCGAAATCAGCCTGTCGAGTATGCAAAATCGGTGTATCGTGGCAATAAGTACACCTTCTACACGCATATGAAGCGTGAGCAACTGATGCCTTGAAGGTTGGGGAGGGGAGAAGGTAGACGACTGGTCGGGGAGCTTTGCCCTGTTGAGTGAGCGCGGAGGGGTGTGTTTGCGGTAGAGTGGCCTGTTTTCAGTCGTTGCGTGTTGCTGCTATTGGACACGTATATATGACCGGAGGTATAGCTGATATGTCAAGCGATTCAGAGGTCTATTTTGTGGGTGTGGATGGAGGAGGTAGCAAGACACTGGCCGTTGTGGTTGATGAGCAGGGGCGTGAACGCGGGCGTGGTCTGGCGGGCAGTGGAAATCAGAGCGTTGTTGGTCTGGATGTGGCGGTGGCTCAGTTGCGCGCCGCCGTTGAGCAAGCTGTACAAGAGGCGGGATGTACCCTACCGTTGCGCGCGGCATGGTTAGGAGTGGCGGGAATGGATAGCGCTTATGATCACGACCGGCTACTTCCGCATCTCTCCTCGCTGGCACAGACGGTATTGCTAACGAATGACGCGGAACTGGTATTGGGTGCGCTGGACAAGCGTGTAGGTGTGGCACTGATTGCAGGCACGGGGGCGATTGCGTTGGGGCGTAATATGCAGGGGGCTACTGCACGAGCGTCAGGCTGGGGTTATTTGTTGGATGAGGTAGGTAGTGGTTATGAGTTGGGGCGGCAGGCGCTGGTAGCGGTGGTGAGAGCCGCAGATGGGCGCGGCCCGCAAACGATATTGCTGGAGCTTATTCTGGAACACTGGCAAATTCGAGATGTGAGTGGTGTACTGGTAGAAGTCTATGCTAAGGGAGGGACGGCGAAGATTGCTCGCCTTTCATCTCTTGTTTTTATGGCGGCCCGTGCAGGTGATATAGTGGCGCAACGGATTGTGCAGTGTGCAGTAGATGAGTTAGCGTTGGTGGCGGCGACGGTGGGGCACAAATTGCATTTGACGGAACAAGGATTGCCAATTGCGCTGGGTGGTAGTTTGCTGATTCACGAGGTTGATTACCGCGAACAGGTTCTTCAAGGCTTGAGTCACCGTTGTCGTCTTGGTCAGATTGCTATTGCCGAGCAGCCTGCTTTGATCGCGGCCCGCGCTGCAATGCAATTTATATCTTTGCGGCAATAGCGAAAGGGAAGGTGGAACGATGGCTGGTTTGCTTGATGGTATGACGGTGGAAGAGCAGGTTGGTCAGCTTTTCATGGTTGGCTTTCAAGGGATAGCCCCTTCAGCGGAGATCAGAGAGATGATCGAGCGTTACCATGTGGGGGGCGTTATACTCTTTTCGCGCAATGTTGAGGAGGCACAGCAGGTTTTGGAACTCACTTACGGTTTGCAAGAGATCGCACGGGCAGCCGGGCATCGTTATCCTTTATTGATTGCAATAGATCAGGAAAATGGAGCGGTGCAGCGGCTGGGAAAGGGCGCGACGCAGTTTCCTGGTAATATGGCGCTTGGTGCGATTGATGAGGAGCAGACTGTTTATAATATTGCTTTAGCGACAGGGCGTGAACTGAGGGCGCTTGGTTTGAATGTGAATCTCGCGCCGGTGGTTGATATCAACAACAATCCGGCAAACCCGGTCATTGGTGTGCGTTCTTTTGGGGAGGAGCCACATAAGGTTGCTCGTCTGGCTGGGGCGGCAGTGCGTGGCTACCAGGAGGCGGGGGTAAGTGCTACTCTCAAGCACTTTCCCGGTCATGGTGATACGGCAGTTGATTCGCATCTTTCACTGCCCATATTGCCTTTTAGCCTGGAACGCCTGGAAAGGGTGGAACTGGTGCCGTTCCAGAGTGGGATTCAGGGGGGGGTAGATTGTGTGATGTCGGCGCATATCGCGTTTCCGGCACTTAATGGGGGGGAAAATATTCCGGCTACGCTGTCACCAACTGTTATTCGAGGGTTGTTGCGTGAGAAGCTGGGTTTTGGAGGTATAGTGATCTCTGATTGTCTGGAGATGCAGGCTATTACCAATACTGTCGGTGTTGCGCGTGGCAGCGTGCTGGCGCTACAGGCGGGTATCGATGTGGTTTTGATTTCTCATCGCTACGAGCGTCAGCGATCAGGACTTGAAGCGGTGGGAGAGGCGGTGGAGGCGGATGGATTGATGAGGGAAGCAGTGCAGCAAGCGGCAGAGCGGGTGCTGAGACTCAAGAGTCAGCGTCTTTCGTGGGAAAGTGTGCCTGCTGGTGAGGTACCCAGGTGGGTGGGAGGTGTAGAGCATCGACATTTAAGCGAACGAGCATACAGGCTCTCTACTACTCTTGTGCGCAATGAAGATAAACTTATTCCTCTGCGTTTGCAGCCGCACGAGCGTATTCTTGTCATTGCTTCCGCAAAAGATATGCGTTCGCAAGCCGAAGATCGCCGGTATACTAGCGATTTTCTTGTGCGGAAGATACGCCACTATCACAAGCGAGTTGAAAGCATAGTGTTTGCGGCAAATCTCAAGGACGAAGATGTTGCGCGGGTACTCGCTACTAGTGGGGAGTTTGATCTGGTGGTGATGGTAACGGTCAATGCTAATCTTGATAAGCAGCAGGCGGGGCTTATGCAAGCTCTATTGCAAGCAGGCAGGCGTGTGATTGGTATTGCGGTGAGTAGCCCTTATGATCTGCTGGCTTTCCCTCAGTTGCGCACGTATCTTGTGACGTATGAACCGACTGAGGCGGCGCAGGCGGCGGTGGTGGAAGTGCTTTTTGGGCAAGTGGAGCCGATGGGGCGTTTGCCTGTGAGTTTGCCGTTGGTCAGGTGAGCTTTTTCTAATTGTTCCTCGGATAAAGCGTCTTTGCAGTGCTACTATGCCCTATTAGCCTTTCGGCGTGGATAACGCAGACTCGCAAATGGGATTTTTTGGGGAACGTACTTGTTTGGATAAGAGCGGGGGGGAGCAGGCAAGATAGTGCTGGAGGGTATTATGCCTGCTCCCCCCGCTCCTGTTTTTTTGTGATGAGCAGAGATTGCTGAGGGTATTAGCTTGCGGATGTTGTCACTGCTTCAGCCTGCTTTTTTTGGCGGGAAGCTACGCCCCAGGGTAAGAAAATTACCACAGAGACGAGGACGACGATGATGCTACCGAGTTCAAAGTTGACCAGCTTTAGTGCGCCGACATCACCAATATAGGTCATGAGAGTGATAAAGAGGATGTAGCAGATGTACCAGAGAGCGTTGCCGAGGCCATCGCGGACACGGTAGAACAACCCAAAGGCGATGACGCCGATGGCGAGCAGAATAACTGCGTAAGGGACGGAGGGCCAGCCACTCCAGTAGGTGATGAGCGAAGCGGCGGCAAAGGCCAGGGTAGCCAGGATAGTGCCACCTCTTACCACGCCCTGACGTCCTTCGCGTCTGAGGGAGATCATAACGACGGGATTAATGGAGAAGCCGATGTAGCCAGCGACAACGGAGTCAGTGATCAGGCTGTAGATAGAAGGCAGTGGGGCAGCAATATAGGCGATAATGACGCCGATGATGGTGAAGACGATAAGGGCACTAGCTGGGATGGCATATTGTGCGCTCAGTTCCTTCATCCGCGAGCTAACGATACCCGTGCGACTCATGGCGAACAGGACGCGAGTACCGGCTCCCTGGTAGATATAGCCGGTGACAAACGGGCCGAGGATGGCAATGACGGTGGTCAAGGCGGTGAGCCAGAATGCAGCGCTACTATGCTGAGCAATTACCAGGAAAGGGTTGCCGGGTAGTTTGGAGACAGAGGCCCAGGAACCGGGATGGAGAGCGAGCTGTGACCAGTTGAGTGAAGCGATGAAGGCGATGGCGAACAGGACGTAGATGATTGTTTGACCGATGATAGTCCAGATGATTGATCGTTGAAGTTGTCGGGGATCGTGTGTTTCTTCAGCGTAGTCTGGCAAAACGCGAATGCCGCCGAAGGCGAACATGGCAAGTGGGATGGCGGCGAAAATGCCGGTAATGCCAAAGGGGGCGAAGCCGCCGAAAGAGCTGAAGTTATGAAACTGTGCGAAGGTGAAGAGGAAGCCAAGAGCCACCAACAGGTAGATGAGTAGCTTGATGACGCCAAGGACGTTGGTGGAACGGCTGAAGGCACGAATACCAAAGTAGTTGAAGGGAAAGAAGAGCAGCATAAGAATGACGGCGACGATAGCGCCTAATGTGGTAGGATTGCCCTGAGAGTTGACTAGATGAGGATAGATGAGATTCAAGCCTTCGGCGCTGGCGAGTGCCTCTACAGGTGGGATGAACAAATACCAGATCAAGTCGGAGAATGCGTTAATCAAGTTCGAGACTTTGCCATGTGTGTAGAGACTGTAGCGTGAAGGTCCGCCGGCTTCAGGGTAGAGCAAACTCAGTTCGACGAATGTGAAACCGATGAAGGAGTAGAAGAGGGCTCCAATGATCCATGCCAGTATGACTGAGGGACCGGCAATAGCGGCCATGCCAGCGTTACTAAACAACACTCCTGTTCCTACAGCACCAGCAATACCCATGACGAGCAAACTGAAAGTAGAAAGATGGCGTTTGAGTTGCATAGCATAAACCTCCTTGTAGGTGAGACCCGCGTTGGTCATGTATAAAAGGGGAAGGACAGACCTTTTTCTCCACTTTTGCGACTTGCAAAGAGGGGTTGTCTGCACTGACATACGTTAATAGACTCTACAATACCTGAATATGCTCTGCAATATGACTAAATCGGCTCTACAATATACTTCGAGTATATAATGTCAAGTGTCCGAGCGTCAAGGAGAAAGACGAGGTTATGTGGTTGCTGGTCAAATTGTTTCCTTGACAATGCTCAGTCTGGACTCTACACTTTTAGAAAAGCAGAAAGGAGATACGAAGGCTATGACAGAGACGGCATCGACAGGGCATACTATCCATATTCATCGTCATCAGTGGCATCTAGCGTGGGATCATAGCATTCCACCTATCGCTACAGTACGTTCTGGTGAGACAGTTAGTTTTGATCTGCTGGAAGCTTCGTGTGGTCAGATTGGGCCTGATAGCACGGTTGAGGCGGTGCGAGCGCTAGATTTTTCGCGTGTAGATCAGGTCAATGGGCCTATTTATGTGGAGGGGGCTGTGCCGGGGGATACACTGGAGATCGAGTTTCTTGATTTGCGACCAGATACGTGGGGGTGGACGGCTATTATCCCAGGCTTTGGCTTGCTCGCGGACGAATTTCCTGAACCCGCACTCAAAGTCTGGCGGCTTACGGGAGGGGCTGATGGCTGGGCGGAGTTTGCTCCCGGTATTCGCGTGCCACTGGCTCCGTTTTGTGGTGAGATTGGTCTTGCTCCAGCGGCTGACGGCGCGCTCTCGACGATTCCACCGTACCGGCATGGCGGTAATATGGATACGAAGCACCTGACACGTGGCGCGAAGTTGTACTTGCCGGTTGAAGTGGAGGGAGCGCTGTTCTCGATTGGGGATGGGCACGCGGCTCAGGGTGACGGCGAGGTATGTGGTACTGCTATTGAAACGCCCATGCAGGCGGCAGTACGACTCACGGTACGCAAGGATATTCAGGTGCCGGAACCTCAGTTCCTGACGGCAGGCCCGTTGGGTGCGCGCGCGAACGTTGGCCCCTATTATGCCACGGATGGCATTGGGCCAGATTTGCGAGAAGCGGCACGTAATGCGATACGCCATATGATCGATTATTTGCAACGCACACGTGGTTTGACGAGAGCTGATGCTTATATGCTGTGTAGCGTTGCGGTCGATTTGAAAATCTGTGAAATTGTGGATGCGCCACACTGGGTAGTGAGTGCGTGTCTGCCGCTCAGCATTTTCTTATAGCCATGACATTCTATCGAGGACACAATGACAGATATTGTTATAACAACGCCGAAACATCAGTTGCGTGGGTATTTTGCTCAGCCGAGGGGTGAGGGAGTGTGGCCTGGTGTTGTGGTGGTTCATGATGCTTTTGGCATGAGTGATGATTTACGTCGTCAAGCGGACTGGCTAGCGGGCGCTGGCTATGTTACGGTTGCTCCTGACCTCTATTCCTGGGGACGGAAGATAAGTTGTTTGCGAGCCACCTTTCGTGATTTGCAAGCCCGGCAAGGTGCGACTTTTGAAGATATTGATGCTACACGCCAATGGTTGAGTGAGCAACCTGTTTGTAGCGGTAAGATCGGAGTTATTGGTTTCTGTATGGGAGGTGGTTTTGCACTTCTCTTAGCTCCTGGTCACGGGTTTGCGGCATCTAGCGTGAACTATGGTCGGGTTCCTGATGAGGCTGAGGCTATCTTGCAGGGAGCCTGTCCAATTGTTGGAAGTTTTGGGGGCAAGGATCGTACATTGCATGGGGCTGCCGACCGGCTCGAACGAGCGCTTGAGAAACTTGGCATTGAACACGATATTGTCGAGTATGCTGACGCGGGGCATGGTTTTCTCAACAATCACCATAGTGTTTTGCTTACAGTGATGGGGACATTTATGGGTGTAGGCTATCACGAAGCCTCTGCTCAGGATGCTCGGCGACGTATACTGGCGTTCTTTGATCGCTATCTCCGGTGATTCGCTCCACACCGGGCAGGAATCTTGTGTTATGATATATTGTATATCAGAGCAATAGGTATCATCTGGCGACGAGGCCAGGGAGGAAACAGGCATGGTACAGATTCCTGTGAGCAATAGGGGTAGAACAGTTGTTATAGATTCTGCTGAACCACAAGTTCAGGTTGTGTCTACGGATGATACAGAGGTTCGGCGTGTGCATGTAGCTATTGTGGGCACAGGGTTTTCGGGTCTGGGAATGGCGATTCGGCTGAAGCAGAGGGGTGAAAATGATTTTGTGATATTTGAGAAAGCTTCTGATGTAGGAGGGACGTGGCGTGATAACACCTATCCTGGCTGTGCCTGTGATATACCGTCGAACCTGTATTCCTTCTCCTTCGCATTGAATCCGAAATGGAGCCGTCTTTTTCCACAACAAGCTGAGATTCGCGGTTATTTGCGGCGTTGTGCGCGCCGTTTTGGGGTGATGACGCATATTCGGTGGGAAACGGAGTTGTTAAATGCGGTCTGGAATGAGGATGAACTATGCTGGCATATTGTCACTACAGGGGGTGTGTGGAAGGCAGACATACTCGTGCTAGGGAATGGGCCGTTGAGCGAGCCATCGCTACCAGCTATTGCGGGTATCGAAGATTTTGAGGGAACCTTATTTCACTCAGCGCGGTGGAATCACGGATATGATCTGACGGGCAAGCGTGTGGCGGTGATTGGTACGGGAGCATCGGCGGTTCAATTTGTGCCGTGTATTCAGCCGGTGGTTAGTCACCTCGCGCTATTTATGCGTACACCCCCCTGGATTGTGCCGCGAATGGATCGTCCTGTGCCGTTATGGAAGCAAAAGCTGTATTGCCTTTTGCCGTTGGCCCAGCATCTGGTGCGTGCGCGTGTGTACTGGCAGCATGAGTTGCTTGCGTTGGGCTTTGTGTATCGTCCTGATGCGATGAAGCGTGGGATGAAACTGGCAAGGAAGTATCTGGAGACGCAGGTGCCTGATCTGGTTTTGCGCGAAAAGCTTACGCCGAAGTATATGATGGGATGTAAGCGTATATTGCTTTCCGATGACTTTTATCCGGCGTTGATGCAACCAAATGTTGAGGTTATTACCGAGAAGATTAGCGAGGTGCGTGCGCATAGCATTGTCACGCAGGATGGAAGAGAGCATGAGATAGATGTGATTATTTGTGCTACAGGTTTTCATGTGACGGATACGAGCTTTGCAGAATGCGTGTACGGGAGCGGCGGTCGGTCGCTGGCGGAAGCATGGAAGGATGGGCCTTATGCCTATTTAGGCACGACAGTGGCAGGTTTTCCCAATCTTTTCCTGCTGATTGGGCCTAATACTGGCCTGGGTCATAATTCGATGGTGTATATGATCGAGTCGCAGCTCAACTATATTCTGGACGCATTGCGTGTGATGCAGCGACGTGATGCGCGGGCTATTGATGTGAGGGTGGAGAGTGAGGAGTGTTTCAATGAAGAGGTGCAGCGGAGGATGAAGGGAACGGTCTGGACATCTGGTGGTTGCAAAAGCTGGTACCTGGCGACGAATGGGCGTAATACTACACTCTGGCCGGGTTTCACGTTTGAGTTTAGAGAGCGTACAAGGCGTTTTGACGAGCAGAATTATCGATTTATTCAATGAGTGAAGTCGGGGTAGAAGGAAGGACAAATTTATGACAGGCGTTGTGACGGCGGTGAGTCTGAGTTCAACGCATACATTTAGCAAGAGGAAGCAGGACAGTATTCGATTGCTGGCCGGGTTAGGTGTGGAGGGAGATGCGCATGCTGGTGAGACGGTCAAGCATCGTTCGCGGGTGGCGGTTGATCCGAATCAGCCTAATCTGCGACAGGTACATCTGATACATGCGGAACTACATGATGAGCTGCGGATAAAAGGTTTCACTGTGTCGGCGGGTGATATGGGAGAGAATATTACGACCCGTGGGATTGATCTGCTCAAGCTACCGGTTGGAACACGCCTGCATATTGGAGATAGGGCGGTGATTGAGATAACAGGGTTGCGTAATCCATGTGTGCAACTGGATGATTTTCAGGCGGGATTAATGGCGGCGGTGCTGGAGCGGGATGGGGAGGGAAAGTTGATTCGTAAGGCGGGAGTGATGGGGGTTGTGCTGGTAGATGGTGAGGTGCGGGTGGGGGATGTGATTACCGTCGAATTGCCGCCGGAGCCGTATCAAGTGCTTAAACCGGTTTGAGCGAGCATAAGACCTCCGTGCCTCGTATTCACGAGGGATATTGCTATCTATATCCCGTTGGCTGATGTCGCCGTCTATCCGGTGGGTTGCAGATAAGTTTTTTCGGGTATGCTCCATATTCCCACATTGCCCCTTGACAGCTTTATAATCCCGGCATATAATTAGGTTGCCTAATAAATTTGTTGGCATATTGTTTGGTAACCTAATGAAGTAGGAGGGAATTGTTATGAATAAGACTGCCGAAACGACAGCAAGGAGGCTAGCGCAGTCTTTGAGGCAATTTAATAAGTCTTTTATGCAGTTCAGTAGGATGGCGGTGCATCAAAATTTTGCGGGATGTAAGCAGAGTGAAGTAGGGGTTTTATTCCTGCTCAAGCATGCGAAGAAACCAGGAACTCACGAGATGAAGGTTTCGGAGATAAGTAAATTGATGCATGTGACCTCTCCTACAGTGACGCAGATACTCAAAGGGCTGGAGGCTCATGGGTTGATTGAGCGGCATGTTGATCCGACCGACAGGCGCTCGGTGGGGATAGTGCTGAGCAAGCGGGGTGAGGATATTGCTGACCGGGCTGAGGAAGCTTTTATGGTTTTTTTTCAGGGATTAGCAGACTATCTGGGGGAGGAAGAGAGCAATCAGCTTGCGGAGCTTTTATTCAAGGCCTCACGCTACTTCCGGGAGCAAGAGGATGATGAATATGATTTTTTCAATAAAGATGGAGGAGAAAAGGAATGATTAAATTGTTGCGGTTTTTGAAGCCGTACAGATTACTCCTCGTGTTGGTAGTAGTGCTGGCTTTTGCACAGGCGATGGCAAATCTGTATCTGCCCACATTGATGGCGGATATTGTTGATAATGGTATTGTGAAAGGAGATACAGGCTACATCTGGCGTGTTGGTGGAGTCATGTCGCTGGTAGCTATTGGAGGCACCATTGCTGCCGTTGTGGGTATCTTCTTTTCATCGCGTGTGGCGACCGGTTTTGGTAAACTGGTGCGTGCCGAGATTTTCAAGCGGGTAGAACAATTCTCGTTACATGCGTTTGATACATTGGGTACAGCTTCATTGATTACACGCACTACGAATGATACGACGCAGGTACAGCAAGTCATGGTCATTATTTTGAGCATGATGATTACTGCTCCGATTACGATGGTAGCGGGTATTATTCTAGCGCTCAATCAGGATGTTGGACTCTCCTGGATTCTAGTGGTAGTCATTCCCGTGCTGGCGCTAGCCATTATCCTCTTGATGAGCAGGGCGATCCCGATGTTTCGTGTGATGCAGGTGAAGCTGGATAAGTTGAATTTGATTCTGGACGAGGGGTTGACGGGCGTGCGTGTAGTGCGCGCTTTTGATCGACAGAAGTATGAGGAGAGGCGGTTTGATCAAGCCAACTATGACTTGACGGATGTATCGATTCGCGTCAACCGGCTGATTGCCTTGCTGATGCCGTTGATGATGTTTGTTCTCAATGTGTCAAGCGTTGCGATTCTATGGTTTGGGGCAATCCGCATTAGCAATGGGGAGATGCAGGTAGGGGCCTTGATAGCATTTTTGCAATATGCCATGCAGATTCTCTTTGCGTTGTTGATGGTATCGATGATGTTTATCATGTTGCCGCGTGCAGAGGCGTCGGCGGCACGTATTAGCGAGGTGCTGGAGATCGTGCCGAGTATTCAGGATGCTGAGCAGGTGAAGACGGCAGATGAGCAGAGGGGCTATGTAGAGTTTCGCGACGTGACGTTCAGCTATCCGGGGGCGGAAGAGCCAGCGCTGTCACACATTTCCTTTGTGGCGGCTCCGGGTGAAGTGACCGCGATTATAGGAGGTACGGGAGCGGGCAAATCGACGCTGATCAACCTCATACCACGTTTTTATGATGTTGATAGTGGGCAGGTATTGGTAGATGGTGTTGATGTGCGGGAGATGTCGCAGGAGTATCTGCGGTCGAAGATTGGTTTTGTGCCGCAGAAGGCGGTGCTATTCTCCGGCACGATTGCTGAGAATATTCGATATGGCAAAGAGGATGCGACTGATGAAGAGGTGCGGCATGCTGCTGAGGTAGCGCAGGCGATGGAGTTCATCGAAAAATTGCCAGAAGGCTTTAACTCTTTTATTGCGCAAGGTGGTACGAACGTTTCGGGGGGCCAAAAGCAGCGTCTTTCGATTGCGCGCGCTCTAGTCAGGAGGCCGGAAATATACATTTTCGATGATAGTTTCTCCGCGCTAGATTTCAAGACGGATGCCAAATTGCGTGCGGCTTTGAAGAAGGAGACTCGTGATGCGACGGTGTTGATAGTGGCGCAGCGTGTGAGTACCGTGATGGATGCTGACCGGATACTGGTGTTGGACGAAGGGCATCTGGTTGGGGTTGGCACGCATCGGGAGTTGATGCGGACGAATGAGGTGTATCGTGAGATTGTGGCCTCACAACTGTCTAGTGAAGAGATTGCGGAGGGGATAGCATGAGCCAGGAGCGTAGAACACAGAGTACGTCTGGGCCTGGGCCGATGGGACGCGGAGGTTGGGGTGCAATGGGGCGGCCGGTGGAGAAGGCCAAAGATTTTCGAGGAACGTTTAAGCGCCTGATGGGTTACTTCTGGCCACAAAGGTTCCTTTTGCTGGTAGTGTTGATTACAGCGATCATTGGTACCGTTTTTAATATAGTTGGCCCCAAGATACTGGGCATGGCGACGACCAAATTGTTTGATGGTCTGCTGGCGCAGTACAAGGCAAAGATGCTAGGCCAGCCGGTGCCGGCGATTGACTTTCATTATATTGCCACTGTCCTGTTGATCTTGCTAGGTTTGTATGTGATTAGCGCGATTTTCATGTACATTCAGCAGTACATCATGGCGGGGGTGGCGCAGCGCACAATGTATCAGTTGCGCAAAGAGGTTGACGAGAAGCTCTCGCGTTTGCCATTGCGCTACTTTGACTCACGGACGCATGGGGAGATCATGAGTCGTGCGGTCAACGATATGGACAATCTCAGCACGACGCTGCAACAGAGTGTGACGCAGTTGATTATCTCGGTGGTCACGCTAGTGGGTGTGGTAGTGATGATGCTGATTATCAGCCCACTTTTGAGCTTGATTGTGGTGCTGACGCTTCCGTTGAGCCTCTTTATTGTGATGGGGATTGCGAAACGTTCGCAGGAGTACTTCAGGCAGCAGCAGCGTGCGCTTGGGGAGCTAAATGGGCACGTGGAAGAGATGTATACGGGGCACAAGATCGTAAAGGCGTTTGGGCGTGAAGAGGCGTCGGTGGCAGAGTTTACTGTGCGTAACGAGAGGCTGTACGAAGCGGGCTGGAAGGCGCAATTCGTGTCGGGGATCATCATGCCGTTGATGCGGTTTGTGGGAAATATTGGTTATGTTTTTGTGGCGGTAGTAGGCGGTATCATGGTCACAAAGAACGCTATCAGCATCGGTGATGTGCAGGCTTTTATTCAGTATGCGCAACAATTTACGCAGCCGATTACGCAGTTGGCGAATTTTGCCAACATTATTCAGTCGGCGATGGCTTCGGCGGAACGTCTCTTTGAGCTGCTTGACGAGGAGGAGGAGGTACCGGAGGCGGTCAATGCGAAGGTAATCGAGCATCCAGAAGGCGCGGTACGCTTTGAACATGTATACTTCGGCTATAGTGAAGATGCGATGCTGATACAGGATATGAATATCGATGTCAAGCCTGGGCAAACGATTGCTATTGTCGGGCCGACAGGCGCAGGCAAGACGACGCTGGTGAACTTGTTGATGCGTTTCTATGAGGTCAATAGGGGGCGAATTCTTGTAGATGGCGTGGATATTACCGAGATCAAGCGTGGGAATCTGCGTCGTATGTTCGGGATGGTGTTACAAGATACCTGGCTGTTTAATGGTACTATCCGCGATAATATTGCTTATGGTCGAGAGGATGCAACAGAAGAGGAGATTGTGAGGGCGGCGAAGGCTGCCAATGCCGATCACTTTATCAGAACGTTGCCGGATGGATATAACACGGTGCTGAATGAGGAAGCCAGCAACATCTCGCAGGGTCAGAAGCAGTTGCTGACGATTGCACGTGCTTTCCTGGCGAATCCAGAGATACTGATTCTGGATGAAGCGACCAGTAGTGTAGATACGCGCACGGAGATACAGATTCAGAAGGCGATGACGGAATTAATGAAGGGGCGCACGAGCTTTGTGATTGCGCACCGCCTCTCCACTATTCGGGATGCGGATCTGATACTGGTGATGAATCATGGTACGATTATTGAGCAGGGTACGCATGAGGAATTGCTGGCGCGGCGAGGCTTCTATGCCGACCTGTACAATAGTCAATTTACCGGTCGCACACTGATTGAAGAAGCTGTGTAGGCGGTCGTGGAGGTTCTGGGGCTTTGTAAGGGTCAACAGGGCTTTTATGCGATAGCGGTATCTGTGTTCGCGTTAGCTCATGATGGTGTGAGCGTGACGCGAACGCAGGATACTAAAAATGGCGTAGGTAGATGATGAAAAATGATAGCTTTAACGGTCTCGGTCTGGGATTGGGCAACCTGGCGCGGCTTTCGCATGCGCAGACCCGTTCGATTAGCGCGGAGAATTTCAGCGGTGAGAAAGGGCGAGGTGGCATGGCCACAGAGGGAACTGGTGCATTCCATGCGCGCGAGCTGGGGCAGGGTTGGAAGATCTCACCTTCAGTTGTAGTTGCTCCCTCAAGCACATTTTCTCTGGCCGAGATTCAGCAGTCTGGAGCGATTCAGCACCTCTGGATTACGACTTTTCCGGCTAACTGGCGTCGTCTCATCCTGCGGGCGTACTGGGATGATGAGAGGGAGCCATCGATTGAGTGTCCGCTCGGTGATTTCTTCGTGAACGGCTGGTGTGAGCGCTGTAATGTCAATTCGTTGCCTGTGGCGGTGAACCCGGCGGGGGGGATGAATGCGTACTGGCAGATGCCTTTCCGCCAGGGTGCGCGCCTGACGCTGGAGAATCTGGGGCATGAAGAGGCTGTTGTCTACTATCAGATTGACTATACGCTGACCGAGGTGCCGGACGACATGGCTTACTTCCACGCGCAATGGCGGCGCAGTAACCCCTTGCGCTATAAGGAGGTGCATACGTTGCTCGACAATGTGCATGGTCAGGGGCATTATGTGGGCACTTATCTTGCCTGGCAGAGCAACAACACGGGCTGGTGGGGTGAGGGTGAGATCAAATTTTACCTGGACGGAGATGAGGAGTTTCCAACGATCTGTGGTACTGGGACCGAAGATTATTTCGGCGGTGCCTGGTGCTTCGAGGATCCCAGAGGGGAATACGGCGTGTATTGCACGCCTTTTCTCGGTCTGCCCCAGGTCATCAAGCCAGATGGGCTGTATCGTAGCCAGCAGCGCTTCGGGATGTATCGCTGGCATATCATGGATCCGATCCGCTTCGAGCGGGATCTGCGCGTGGTCATCCAGGCGCTGGGTTGGCGCAGTGGAGGGCGCTATCTTCCTCTGCAGGATGATATTGCCTCGGTCGCCTTCTGGTATCAGCGCGAGCCGCACACGCCGTATCCTGAGTTACCAGGGATTGATGGGCTGGAAGTAGTTTAAAGGAGAGGTATTCTGCTTATTTCATTTAGTTTCTGTGCATATTAGCTCCTGTCGAATGTTCCTGGAGTCTAGTGACTGCGTAGCCTTGCTCCTGCAAAGTTGCGAGCAACTGGTCGATATGGTCGTGGTTGCGGGTGTCCAGGGTGAGGGTGACTTCAGTGTCTTGAATGGGCAAGGATTGTAAGGTCGGGCGATAATTCATCATGCGAATATTTGCATCCAGGTCTGCGATGCAGGCCAGGAGTCGCCTCAATTCGCCGGGGCGGTCTGGGATAAAGGTTCTCAAGATGAGGATACGCCCTTGTGCGAGCAACCCATGTTCGATAAGGCTTCCCAGTTGATTCATATCGAGGTTGCCTCCTGAGAGGACGACTACAACATCTTTGCCTGTTACATCCAGCAGACCTGGATGTAGGAGCGCAGCTATACCTACTGCACCTGCTGCCTCCACCTGCAATTTACAGCGTTCTTGCAAGAGGAGGATGGCGCTCATGATCTCCTCGTCATCGACGGTGACCACCTGATCGAGATAGGTGCGCATGATGGCGAAAGGGAGTTCGCCTGGGGCATTGAGGCTGATGCCATCGGCGATGGTGCTGAGGGTGGGCAGGGTGATGATGTGGCCTGCCTCTAGCGACCTCTTTGCGGCATCTGCGCCTTTAGCCTGGACGCCGATAATTTGTACTTCTGGTCGTAGCGATTTGACCGCGATGGCGATGCCTGAGATAAGGCCGCCACCACCGAGAGGAACAACGATAGCGTTGACGGAAGGGGCTTGTGAGAGGATTTCCAGGCCGAGAGTGCCTTGTCCGGCAATCAAATGGGGATCATCGAAGGCGTGGATGAATGTTGCGCCAGTTGCTGCCTGCAATTCGCGTGCATGTGCATAGGCATCGGCGAAGGTAGTTCCGTGGAGGACGACGCTGGCTCCATATCCCTGTGTGGCCATGACTTTCACCAGAGGTGCTTGTTTGGGCATCACAATGGTGGCAGGAACGCCAAGTGATTGGGCGGCAAGAGCGACGCCCTGGGCGTGATTACCCATAGAAGTTGCGATTACCCCGTGTACTCGCTCTGCTTCGCGCAGGCGGGAAATCTTATACATAGCTCCACGCACTTTGAAGGAGCCTGCGCGCTGCAAATTCTCGGCTTTGAGATAGATGTTGGCTCCTAACATTGTGCTGAAGGTGCGAGAGCGTTTCATAGGGGTCATATGGATGGTGTCATGGATGACCTGGCGAGCATGCTCGATCTCGCTCAAGGTTGGGGCATTGGGTACCGACTCGAAGTTTGTTGCACTCATAAAATATACCTCCTTAAATATTATCTGAGCAACAGCATTGTAACACCTAAATTTTGTATGGGCCAGGGAGTACCGTGTTGTTTGTGACAATGGTGACAAGCGATATCTGTGACAGGTTCATAGTGGAGGAGAGGAGGTATGCCAGGGGAGAGGATAGGAGAGCCGCTCAAGATATGATGAGCGGCTACTCTAGTGATTCTGGTTGGTGTGGGATATTGCCATTTTAGTGATTGTTGGCTTGAGGTAGGTGGAGGCGGTATTCGCGCATCACCAGTTCATTTAGTTCATCGAGGGAGGTGTCCTGTGCTTTTTTGTCCAGGGTGATGGTGCCATGTTGCAGCATATTGACCCGGTCACAGACTTCGAGTACCTGGGCGTAGTTGTGGGCAATCATGATGATAGAAATGTTGCCCATTTGGCGCAAGTTGTGGATTAGTTGCAGGATAAGAGCGCCTTCCTTCGCACCCATGGCGGCGAGGGGTTCATCGAGCAGGAGTATGCGTGCATCTGTGGAGACTGCACGCGCGATGGCGATGGCCTGTCGTTGGCCCCCGGAGAGCCTGCCGACGGTGGAATTGACTGAGGGGATTCTGACGCCGATTCTATCCAGATGCTGGCGTGCCAATTCGCGCATTTTTCTATTGTTGAGGAGTGGCAAGGGGGCGTAGGTCAGTTCCCGATTAAGGAACATATTATGATAGACAGTCATTTCATTGACCAGGGCCAGGTCCTGATAGACGGTTTCGATGCCTAATGAGCGGGCGTGTGTGACCGAGCGTAGTCGTACTTCCTGTTCATTGACGAAGATTTTGCCTTCGGTTGGCTGTAAGAATCCGGTGAGGATTTTGATTAAGGTTGATTTGCCGGCACCGTTATCGCCGAGCAGGCCCAGGACTTCGCCTTTTTGTAGTCTGATGCTGACATCGCTCAAGGCGGTGACCGGGCCATATTTTTTAACGATATGCTCAGCGCGTAAGACGATAGAAGATTGTGGATGTTCCATTAGCTTCTGCCCTCTCTCCATGCACTAAGGCGAAGATTTAAGATCATTGCGACTAAGATAGCGAGGCCCAGGATAATATCGTAGGTGTAGGCGCTGACGCCGAGTAGAGTGAAGCCATCATTCAAGATGGAGAGGGCCAGGACGCCGAGGAATGCGCCGATGACCGTTCCTACGCCGCCCATGAGTGCGGTGCCACCGATGACGGCACCGGCGACGGCGTTAAACATGATGGTTGTGCCACCTGCGCCGGGGTCGAAAGAATCGATGCGGAAGCCTTCCATGATGCCGGCCAGGCCGGCCAGAGTAGCAGCGAGCATAAAATTAATCATTTTAATGCGGTTGACATTGACGCCGGCCTCGCTGGCTCCCAGGAGGTTACCGCCGGTGGCGAAGGTATGCATGCCCCAGCGAGTGAAGGAGAGGACCACCTGGAAGAAGATGGCGATGAGAATGGCCCATATTAGCTCTGAGTATGGCCCTGCGCCCATGATCTGGTTGAGTGATCCCACGTGTGGTGGAATGACCGGTTCACCTCCTGATATGGTCAGGGTGATGCCGATCAACAAGAACTGGGTACCAAGAGTAGAGATCAGAGAAGGGATCTTGAAGGTGATAGTGACAAAGCCGTTGAATGCACCCAATGCCAAGGAGGCGAGGAGTGCGACAATGATGCTTAGCCATAAAGGGATACCGGCCTGGTTGACGAAGTAGACAATAAAAGGTGCGAGGGCAAACATTGAGCCGACGGAGAGGTCAATCTCGCCACAGATTAAGAGGAAGACTTCGCCCACAGCGATAATGGAGGTAGCTGAGAGATACTGGGAGATGACGCGCAGGTTTTGTAGAGTGATGAAGTCGCTACTAGATATGCCGAAGTAGATGAGCAAAAGGATAGCGACGACCAGGATACTGCCCTCACGTTGGCGTATAAAGAGTTGGCCTAGTCGTGACCAGAAGGTGGTAGATTTTTCCGAGGGTGGCTGTATTTGTGGCGCGGCGGTTTCGGGACGCGCTATTTCTGCCATGGTGATGACTCCTTTGTAGAGGGCGTGATAGTGCATTTTCGCAAAAAACCTGAATAGTAAATGCATGCATAAGGTTCGCTTTTGCGAAAATGCACCACCATGTCTCTTTTTAGTTAATGTTACGACTGGGTGACAAGCTTTTCCGCACTGCTGCTGCCCTCGAAGCGTGTCTTAGTGTTCAGATAGAGGCCAACGTTGTCTTTTGTGACGAAGAGGAGGCCGGTATCGGTGTCGCAAGGCTGCATGAGGCCGCCGGACAGCTTGTACAGGAAGAGTTGTACCACAGGATAGAAACCCTGGAGATAAGGTTGCTGGTCAATGGTGAATTGCAAGTTGCCGGCCTGGATCTGCTGCAATGTTTGTGGTTCCAGGTCGAAGCCGCAAGCATAAATGCTGCTGGCGAGATTATATTTAGCCATGATCTCGCCGAGGCCCTGTGTACTACCACCATCGACGGCGAACATGCCCTTCACATTTTTATGGCCGAGGTAGTAAGCTTCGATGGCGTTGAGTTCGTCTGTGACCTGTGCGCCAGTGGCGATAGGTGTCACTTTGACGTTTGGGGCATACTGTTTGAAAGCAGCGATAGCGCCGTCCATGCGTGGTTGGATATTCAACTGGCCTGGAGTAGCGATAAAGCCTACCACCTCGCCGGATGTGACCTGTGCGGCCATTTTTTTGCCGAGCGAGAAGCCGGACTGGTAGAGGTCCTGTCCGATATAGGCCATACGAGGATTGCCAGCGGCGTCTGCGTTGTATGCGACGACGGGGATGCCAGCTTGTAAAGCGGCTTCCACCGGGGCGTTGAAGGCTTTGGGGTCAACGAGAGAGACGGCGATTCCGTCGGCTTTGGCGGCTACGGCGGCATTAAGTGCGCTTACCATTTCGGCGGCAATGCTGTTTTGGGAGCCTGTCCATTGGTAGGTGCAGCCGAGGAGGGCGCAGGCGTCCTGGATGCCGTAGATAGTAGGAACAAAGAACTGGTTGGTCGTGACGTGATTCACGAAGACGAAATGCCATTTGGGATGGCTGGGGAAATTGCCTTCGCCGGACCCGTTGCTGGTGCTGGTAGTAGCAGAGGTAGTGCCGCCGCAGGCGGCCAGCAAGGTAGCACCAACTGAGGTGCCCGCAGTAGCTACGAGGGCATTTTTGAGTAAGCTGCGACGCTTCATGGGTAAGCGGGATATGTAGTCTGAAATATCCATAGATGGACCTCCGTGGTACCAGATCTAAGCTGGGATATGCAAAAGAGAATGGGCAAGAAATGGCTATCATCACATGATATGATGATAGTGGAAGTTGTGACTTTTGTGTGAAGGTACCCCCTTTCTACGTAATTATTTGAGATATCTTGCGTAAGGCGAGTAAAACGGACGGCCAGGGCGGAGTTTTACAGGCTTTTAGTTATATACGTCTTACTCTGCTTGATTATCTCAAAAACGCATCTTTGGCAGAGGGAGGAAACGCATTGTATCTTCTATACCAGTAAAGAGCAGTATGTAGGATAGATGAGATTGTCAGAGCTACAGTTTTCACAAGCATTTGTCCTGGTATATATGATACTGTTGTGTCACCTCTGCATAAAGTAGAGTATATCTGTTCAAGTGAGCATTGTCAATGCCCATTTGGGCAAATATTGTGCGTGTTTATGCGGTAGCATTTTTGAGAAAGGGGTGGAAATAGTAATCATTTCTGATTTGCTATACTAATTACTTTAGCAAAAGGAGCAATTAGTCTGTTATTATGCTTATATTATGTTTTATATGAACAGAGTTGGGGTAGGAGTTTAGCAAGATGCTTGTGATATGGCTGTGAGGAGGAGTGATAGTGTAGTGATGGTTTTGTGACGTGTATAGGCTATGCTAGGGACTAAGGCTATTGTTCTTGCTGAAAGAAAGTGGAGCATGACATGGATCGGAGCTGGATAACGGCAGAGGGTAATGAGGCGGTAGCCACGATTGCTCATGCATTAAGTGAGGTTATTGCCATCTATCCGATTACGCCATCGACGCCAATGGGTGAATATGCGGACGCATGGTCTGCGGCGGGACGACCGAACTTGTGGGGGACAGTGCCACTTGTGGTTGAGATGCAGTCGGAGGGTGGTGCGGCGGGTGCCATTCATGGAGCATTACAGGCAGGCACACTAGCGACCACCTTTACGGCTTCGCAAGGCCTGTTGCTCATGATTCCTAATATGTACAAAATTGCAGGTGAGTTGACGCCGACAGTTTTCCATGTGGCGGCCCGTTCGCTGGCGACCCAGGCACTTTCTATCTTTGGCGACCATTCCGATGTGATGGCGGCGCGAGCTACTGGCTTTGCCTTACTGGCTTCTAACTCTGTGCAGGAAGCGCAGGATCTGGCATTAATTGCGCATGCAGCGACGTTGGAGGCGAGAGTGCCCTTTTTGCATTTCTTTGATGGATTTCGCACCTCGCATGAAATTAATAAGATTGAGCCATTGGGACGCGATGAGATGCGCCAGATGGTTGATGATAAGCTAGTGATAGCTCATCGTCGGCGTGCGTTGTCGCCCGACCACCCTTTTATACGTGGTACGGCACATAATCCTGATACATACTTTCAGGCGCGTGAGAGTGTGAATCCGTACTATCAGGCGTGTCCAACAGTGGTACAACAGGCGATGGATAAGTTTGCCAGGCTTACTGGACGGCACTATCATCTGTTTGATTATGTTGGGGCACCGGATGCCGAGCGTGTAATTGTTCTGATGGGTTCAGGAGCGGAGACGGTACAGGAGACGGTGGCATATTTACAGGCGAATAACGAAAAGGTAGGTGTGCTTAAGGTACGCCTGTTTCGTCCGTTTTCTGTGGAACACTTTTTACGGGCACTGCCTTCTACCGTCAGGATGCTGGCGGTGCTTGATCGTACAAAGGAGCCGGGTAGTGCGGGTGAGCCGCTCTATCTGGATGTTGTAGCAGCGCTGGCTGAGGATAAGTCGCGCAGGTTGCAGCCGAGCGTGATTGGCGGTCGCTATGGACTCTCCTCAAAAGAGTTTACGCCTGCGATGGTCAAAGGCATTTTTGAGGAGATGAAGCGGACGGAGCCGAAGCAGCATTTTACGATTGGTATTCAGGATGATGTAACACGAACCAGTCTGAGCTATGATCCGACCTTTTCGCTCAAACTGCCTGGAACAGTGCAGTGTGTTTTCTGGGGGCTGGGGTCTGATGGTACGGTGGGAGCGAATAAGAACTCGATCAAAATCATTGGCGAGGAGACCGAGAATTACGCTCAAGGATACTTTGTGTATGACTCTAAGAAATCCGGTTCTGTGACCATTTCGCATTTGCGTTTTGGCCCGCATGCTATTCATGCGCCTTATCAGATAGGGGTGGGTGAGGCTGATGTGGTAGCCTGTCATCAATTTACCTTTCTGGAGCGTTTCGATGTGTTGAAATATGCCCGACCGGGGGGTGTTTTTCTGCTTGATAGTCAGTATGATTCCAATGAGGTTTGGCGGCATTTGCCGGTTGAAGTGCAACAGGAGTTGTTGGAGAAGCAATTACATTTTTATGTGATTGATGCTCATAAAGTAGCGCGTGAGACGGGGATGGGTGGACGTATTAACACGGTGATGCAGACCTGCTTCTTTGCTATTAGTGGCATTTTGCCGCGCGATGAGGCTATTGAGCAGATCAAGAAGAGCATCAGGAAGACATATGGTAAACGTGGGGAGGCTGTTGTGCAACGCAACTTCCAGGCTGTTGATCAGACACTAGAGCGCTTATACGAGGTGCAGTTACCGATGGGTATGTCACAAGAGAGTGTGTTTGCTGCTGAGCAGGAGGTGGTTGGTGTTAATAGCACTGCTGGTATACAAAGAAAAGCGCCGGTTGTTTTGCCGGTGTTGCACCGTCGTCCGCCTGTATCCGAGCAAGCACCTGATTTTGTGCGACGGATGATTGGGCCGATGATCGCGCTGGATGGTGATAGCTTGCCGGTAAGTGCTTTGCCTGCTGATGGCACATATCCTTCTAATACGGCTCGTTGGGAGAAGCGTAACATTGCGGAGGAGATACCGACGTGGGATCCTAGTATTTGCATTCAATGTGGTAAATGCACAATGGTTTGCCCACATGCTGTTATTCGCATGAAAGTTTTTGATCCGGCCTACCTTGAGAAAGCGCCAGCCACCTTTCTCTCGACGGAGGCGCGTTTCAAAGAGTTTCCTGGTATGCGGTATAGCTTACAGGTAGCGCCGGAGGATTGTACTGGTTGCGGGTTATGTGTTGAAGCTTGCCCGGTCAAGGATAAACGGAATGTGGGGCGCAAGGCCATCAATATGGCTCCGCAATTGCCGTTGCGCGAACAGGAGAAAACCAACTGGGAATTCTTCCTGACATTGCCGGATGTAAGTCGCAAAGGGCTGAACGTGGCGGCGATCAAAAATTCGCAACTGCTGACGCCACTCTTTGAGTTTTCAGGTGCCTGTTCTGGTTGTGGAGAGACGCCTTATATCAAGCTGGCGACGCAACTCTTTGGGGATCGCATGTTAGTGGCGAATGCGACCGGTTGTTCGTCGATTTACGGGGGCAACTTGCCTACGACACCGTGGAGTTGTGATGCTGAGGGGCGTGGCCCGGCATGGTCTAACTCGTTGTTTGAAGATAACGCTGAGTTTGGTTTGGGGATGCGCCTGACGCTAGACAAGCAGGAGGAGTATGCACGTGAGTTGCTTGTTCAGTTGCATGATGTGGTGGGTGAGGAGCTTGTGCAGGCTCTGTTGAGCGCTGATCAATCGAGCGAGGAGGGCATTCAGCAGCAGCGTGTGCATGTTGCTCAGTTGAAGCAGCGCCTGCAAGATATGCAGAGTACAGACGCCCGTATTCAGAATCTGTTGAGTCTGGCCGATGTACTGGTACGCAAGAGTGTATGGATTATCGGTGGGGATGGTTGGGCCTATGATATAGGGTACGGAGGCCTAGATCATGTGTTGGCTTCAGGACGCAATGTCAATGTACTAGTGCTCGATACTGAGGTTTACTCCAATACAGGAGGGCAGGCATCGAAGGCCACGCCACGTGGGGCGGTTGCCAAGTTTGCTGCGCGTGGGAAGTCCTTACCAAAAAAGGACTTAGGGATGCTGGCGATGTCTTATGGGTATGTGTATGTGGCACGTGTGGCGATGGGTGCGAATGATCAACAGACGCTGCGTGCGATGATTGAAGCTGAAGCCTATGATGGGCCTTCGTTGATTATTGCCTATAGCCATTGTATAGCACATGGCATTGACATGGTGAAGGGGCTGGAGCAGCAGAGGTTAGCGGTGCAATCGGGCTACTGGCCACTTTATCGCTATAACCCTGATCTGCTGAGTGAGGGCAAGAATCCCCTGATTCTTGATTCAAAAGGTCCCTTAATTCCGCTGGAGAGGTATGCTTATAACGAGGTGCGTTTTAGGATGTTGCAACAGAGTAGTGAGGAACGGGCGGAGCAGTTGTTGCGCGAGGCTCAACAGGATGTGGAGGCCCAGTGGGAACGGTATCGGCAGATGGCAGCAATGTCGGTGGTGACGGAAAATAAGTAGGGGATAGAAGGAGGAATATGATGTCTGATTTGACTACGACCTACCTCGGTTTAGCACTGAAGAACCCACTCGTGGCGTCGGCTTCACCATTGTCGAAAAAGGTGTCGGTGGTACGCCAGTTAGAAGATGCTGGTATAGCAGCGATAGTGATGTATTCACTATTTGAGGAGCAAATTACGCATGAAAGTCATGAACTGGATCATTTTCTAGAGCGGGGCACTCATTCGTATGCGGAATCGCTGAGCTATTTTCCAGATCTTGATCATTATAATCTGGAACCGGAACGATATCTGGAGCATCTTCAACGTGTCAAGCAGGCGGTAGATATACCTGTGATTGGTAGCTTAAATGGCATCTCGTCGGGTGGATGGATTGAGTATGCGCGTAAGGTTGAGCAAGCGGGAGCGGATGCACTGGAGCTAAACATTTACTATGTGCCGACAGACCCTGATCTTAGCAGCGCGGAGCTGGAAGACACGTATGTCCGTCTGGTGCGTGATGTGTGTGCAACGGTCACTATTCCCGTGGCGTTGAAGCTCAGTCCTTTTTTTACGGCGTTGCCTGCACTTGCCAAGCGCTTTGTCGAAGCGGGAGCGGCTGGTCTGGTACTCTTCAATCGTTTTTATCAGCCTGATCTGGATCTGGAAGCGTTAGAAGTGGTGCCAAATCTGGAGTTGAGTAGCTCACATGAGTTACGGTTGCCTCTACGCTGGATTGCGATTCTCTATGGGAGGATTCAGGCTGATTTTGCATTGACCGGAGGGGTGCATCGTGCTACAGATGTACTCAAGGCGATGATGGCGGGTGCTAATGTGGCAATGATGGCATCTGCGTTGCTGATGCATGGGCCTCAGTACGTTACCACGTTACTGACTGATCTTAAGGATTGGATGGAGGAACACGAGTACGAGTCGATCAGGTTGATGCGTGGCAGTATGAGTCAGCAGGCGGTAGCTGATACGGCGGCATTTGAGCGTGCGAACTACATGAAGGTGTTGAATACCTTTAACCAGTCGCTAGTTTGAGGTTCGCTGGCTTCTTTGTACTGATAGGTGTGCCCCATCTGCGGTGGGAGTGACCTGATAGTGTACTCGATCCCATACAGAAAGACCACCTGCCCAGGGGGCGTTCGGCTGTTCCAGTTGATTACTGTTTCTGGTCGCGCAGGACGGATTACTCAAACCTGCGCGACCAGCTGGGTCGGTGGCCACCGGTGGCTTTGAGTGGGACGGTGGCCGATGTGAGATCGCCTATCCCGACTTGTTCCCCCGACGGGGTGTGTGAGGATCACGGGAGTCGTGGAGGCCAGTTTGCAGTATGGGTGAGATCACGGACAGGGTGACTTGTTCAGTCCTAGCGCGCTATTAGTGAAGTTGCTGTCAACCAGTTGATTGTAGGAGGGAATGAAGCTCACTAGACCGGCCTGCACGTGGAACTGTCCCGCGACGTTATAGGATGCCTGGCTGATCTGCGGACTCTTCGCGATATCTGCTGCTGTGGCCTCATAGACCGCGTCCGAGATGCTTTGTCCAAGCCCCAGATACTTATTGAGTAGTACCTTTGCTTCTGTCGGATTGCTCTGAATGAACTGTTCGGCTTGATTGATGGCACGAATATAGGCCGCGATAGCCTGTGATTTAGCATTGATGACACTTTGTCGGGCATAAAAAACACCGTGGACGTCGCCACGCAGGCCGGGGACATCACCACGCACTGGACTAATGAAAATATCACCGATACCTTGTGCCTGTGCCGTCTGTCCAATGGGCGAGAAGAACGATAGTGCGTCTACCTCACCCGCCTGCAAAGCTGCCAACGCCTTTGCGTTATTTGACCCCAGGCTGATTTGAATAGTATCTTTTAGCGCATCCAGCCCTTGTAAGCGGAACAGATAGATCAATAAAGCCTGTGTGCCGGTATTTGGGCCGGTAATACCGATCTTTTTGCCACGCAAGGCATTAATTTTAGCGGACAATGGACTACTGGCGGAAACATGCATCTGTTGCTCGAACTGCGTACTAACTACAATATCTACTACGTAACCATTCATAAATGAGCCCAGAATTCTGGCCGAAGCATCGGTTCTTGCCCAGCCAAAGGCGTCGGTGATTACACCGTTGCCAATATCATAATGACCGCTTTCCAAGGCACTTATGATCTTTGTACCCACCTGCATCAGTGGAGGTTTGGGAATCACTAATCCTTGGGCTGTGAAAAAACCCTGCTGCTGGGCCACGTAGAATGGGAAGAAGTTGATCGAGGTATTCAGTTGACATACGTTTAGCACGGTAGGACTTTTCTGTGTTGTCAGTGCGTCTTCTGATAACGAGGCCATAGCAGTATTCGTGCAATTTGCGTTTTTTAGCGAAAAGGAAAGATTTGTGTGATTAAGGAGGGCTGCGCCTCCTACCAGAGCGGCAGCCCCTCCCAGGCATCCCCCCGCTACCATGAAGAATTGCCGTCGTGAGCGCTTTCTCAAATATGCTTGCTGTTGCTCTAAGCTCTGCCAAAATGAGTTATTAGGGCCAGGTGCAGGTACTGATTGCTGGTTCATTTGCATGGAATATCCTCCTCGTATCTTGTTTTATTCCTCATAAGCATACCCTGGTATTTTTCAGTGTGGAGGTAAGAAGGCAGCTTTTCTTCTACTAAGGTACAATGACTACTTTGATCGGGTCATCTACGCGCGCCTGCAGCATGTGGAAGGCTTCTGCGATTCTCTCCAGGGGAAATTCGTGTGTTACGAGAGCTTCGCCTTTGAGTTTTCCCTGTGCGGCGAGCGCAATTGCTCGCTTGACGTTATTGCCACCTTCGCCGCGCGTGGTATACATTGTAATATCATTTCTGACCACTGCGCTCAAATCGAATGTGATCGGAGATGGATAAAAGGCCAGGAAGAGTATCTTGCCACCGCGTTTTGTCACCTGTACGCACTGTTGTGGCGTATTGACATTGCCTGAGCATTCAATCGTCAGGTCAACGCCCTGCCCGGCGGTTAGTTGTCGAATCGCTGCCACCGGGTCGGTCTTGCGTGCGTCAATGATCACGTCAGCACCCAACTGGCGTCCTATCTCCAGACGCTTTTCGCGTGTGCCGACAAGGATCACCTGGGATGCGCCTAATTGTTTGCATGCCTGAACCGTCATTAAGCCGACGGGGCCGGGACCGAAAATAACAACATCCTGACCTGCGATATAGCCTCCTGTTGCCGCCAGACCGTATAATCCGGTTCCTGCTGTGGTGATCAACACAGCATCCTTATAAGAAAGAGGCTCAGGTAACTTATAGAGTGAACTGACGTGGTGGATGGCATATTCGGCAAAACCGCCATCAGTTGTCATGCCGCTGGCACGATGTCCTTTCGCCTGGTTGCCATAATTCAAGCAAGCTGTATATTTTCCTATCAGACAGTTATCACAACGTCCACAGCCATGATGGGCCTCAATTGCCACCCGATCACCGATGGCAAATTCATCGACCCCTTCGCCGAGCGCGACTACGCTTCCCGTCCATTCGTGGCCAGGAGTAAATTGCCCGAAGGGAGGTGTTTGTGGAAAATGTCCCGCGAAAATTTTGAGGTCGGTGCCACAGGTACCGCAGAGTGCCACTTTCACCAGCACCTCTCCTGCCTGGGGTGCAGGCACTGGACGTTCCACAACCTGTATATCTTCCGGGCCAAAAAGAACTGCAGCGCGCATTGTGTCAGGGATTCGAGCGCTGTTTTGCGTTATTGTTTGCGATGTAATCATATCTCTCACCATTTCTCAAAAGATGTGTCATTACGTGGGGCCACCGACGATACTTTGTGTACGTCCTGGCCCCAATAAATCCCGTATCTGAATGATGCGACTGTTTAGCCAGCTTCATCGTTCAGATGTGGATACTGGACTAAGATTGGCAGGGATTTGTTTTGATTCCCAGAGCGTTATCTGTCGTGCTGGTCGCGACAAGCTGGCAATAAGGCGGAATACTCTTGATCAGGCCGGCCTGAACATGAAACTGCCCGGCAACGTTATATGCTGCCTGGCTAATCGTTGGACTGGTGGCGATGCCTGCCGATGCCGCCGTGTACACTGCATCAGTTACACTCTGCCCAAGTCCCAGGTACTGGTTAAGGAGCGTTTTCGCCTCGCTCGGATTGCTTTGAATGAACTGCTCTGCCTGATTGATAGCACGGATGTAGGCTGCGATGGCTTGCGGCTTGGCATTGATGATGCTCTGTGTTGTATAGAAGACGCCGTGAACATCACCACGTAAGCCGGGAATGTCACCACGTACCGGACTGATGAAAATGTCGCCAACGCCGCGTGCTTCGGCGGCCTGCCCAATCGGCATGAAAAAGGATAGGGCGTCTACACGACCAGCCGCCAGCGCTGCCAGCGCCGCTGCGTTATTTGAACCCAGACTGACCTCTGTGACATCCTTCGCGGCATCCATACCTTCCAGACGAAACAGGTACGTCACCAATGCTGAGGTACCTGTATTCGGGCCAGTGATCGCAATCGTTTTGCCGCGCAGAGCTTTGATCTTATTAGCCAGTGGGCTGCTGGCTGAAACGTGCATCTCCTGCTCAAACTTTTTGCTAACAACGATATCTACGACGAACCCGTTCATAAACGCGCCCAGAATTCTGGCTGCGGGATCGACTTTGGCCCAGGTAAAGGCATCGGTCATAACACCGTTACCAATATCACAGTTACCGCCCTCAATCGCATCAACCACCTTTGAGCCGGTCTGGAGCAGCGGTGGGTTGTTGACCGTCAGTCTCTGAGCGGCGAAATAGCCCTTTTGTTGAGCCACGTAGAACGGGAAAAAGTTGATGGAGGTGTTAATCTGGCAGATGCGCAATGAGAGATTCCTGGTTGCAGTCTGCGTAGATGTAGATGCAGGTGAGGCAGAAGCGTTTCCGCATGCGGAGATGCACAGACAAAGAAGCAACAGGGGTACTAGCAGAAACGACTTACGTTGTGTGAACAAAGACACTGTTATCCTCCTGGTATATTTGTAAACAGTAGATACATCCTATATCTACTGAGGAATAATCTTACCTGCCATGCGCATCCCCGCCTTCCAGCGCGAGGTGCGGGCATCCATGAAATCAACAATGGCGTTCAAGATGCAGGCGATAATCGTTAAAACGACGAGCGCTGCGAAAACGCCAGCGGGATTAAACTGACTGGCTGAATTATTGATGAGATAGCCGAGGCCACGATTCTCGGAGATGACCTCGCCGATGACGGCCCCGATTAAGGCGTAAGGCACAGCCATATGCAAACCGGTGAAGACGTAGCCAGTGGTCGAAGGGATGACGACCTTGAACATGATATCGCGCGGCTTGCCGCCCATCAGACGAACAGCGTCGATGAGATTTTGATCAACGTTACGCACACCGGTCAAGGTATTGAAAAAGACGATAAAGAAGACGGTCACAGCGGCAACCATCACCTTCATCTCCAGGCCGAAACCAAACCATAGGATAAAGAGTGGGGCCAGTGCCACTTTGGGAATGCTGTATAGAGCCACCACAAATGGATCAAGTATCTCTCCCAGGACTTGCTGGAGGCCCAGCAGGAATCCGACCACGATACCGGCCAGCACGCCGAAGATCAATCCGAGGGTGGTCTCCTCTAACGTAATCTGTGTGTTGAACCACAGTGTACCATCTTTCGTCCAGGCTATCAGTTGCTGGAGTACCGTGAGTGGGCTACAGAGAAACAGCGGCCCGCTCAGGTTGGAGGCAATTTGCCACGCCAGCACAAACAGAAGAAAGAAAAGAATACGTCCTCCGATTACCAGTAGGCGATGCTGTAGACGCAGACGCCGTGCTTGTAGACTGGCCAACGAAGGAGAAGCCGCATTACGTACCGACCGGACAATTTCATCTGATGAGGCTGTTGTGCTCATATTGTTACCTCCTGTCGTACACGTGCCTCAAAAAGAGCCTGCCATAAACGCTCATGTAGAGCGACAAACTCTGGCTGAAACCGTGTTTTGGCAGCATCGCGGGGGCGAGGCAGATGAACAGGTGTATCAAGCACTACGCGCCCGCCTAAGCCAAGTACCACGACCCGATCTCCCAGGACAATTGCTTCCTCGATATCGTGTGTAATAAAGAGAACAGTCTTATTGCTGTCTGACCATAAGTTGAGTAGCTCAGCCTGTAATTCCAGACGAAGCTGCGCGTCGAGAGCCCCAAACGGCTCGTCCATGAGCAGGGTTTCAGGATCGGCGCTGAGCATGCGTGCCAAGCAGGCGCGTCGTAACATACCGCCTGATAGCTCATGTGGATAATGCTTCTCAAAGCCTTTCAAACCCACGCGCGCGATCAATTCCTGTGCCAGGCGTGTGCGTTCCGCCTTGCTGCGGCCCTGAATCTCCAGTGGCATCTTAATATTGCTCTCAACGTTACGCCAGGGCATTAGCGTATCCTTCTGGGTCAGATAGCCGATCTCTGGGTGCGGTTCACCCATGAGATTGTCCCGATAGAACACATGTCCACTTGTTGCTGGCAGCAGACCAGCAACAATATTTAACAATGTCGATTTACCGCAACCACTTGGCCCTACTATAACAACAAAGCTACCTTGCTCAATCTCCAGATTCACACTGGTCAGAACAGTTACTTCCCGTTCGCCGCGAATAAAGGTTTTGCTCAATTGTTCTATGCGAATAATCGCGGCCATCTCATCCTCCTTCTATGTTGTGCATACGCGATCTGTTTTACGTTCCTCTATCCAGAATGCAAGGATACAAAAACGTTTTTTCATAATTATGAATACCTCTTACTGTCGAGCGTACCAAACTGTGGTACTTGCAATCGATTACTGCTGATGCAAAGCGCGCTGGAGTCTCCTATTCTCTTCATAGGCCTGCTGGAGTGCGAATTTCACCTGTTGCAACTCAGCCGAGTCCCGCCGCCAGCCTTGCACACGGGCTAGCAGGTTATTCAGCGAGCCTGAAATCTCCCAGAGGATATTGTCCGAGGAGAGAGGGACGCGTGCGTCGTAGTCTCCATTTGCGACCCGTCTATGAGTTTCTATAATCTGGCGGATGCTCATCTCTAGTTGTTGCTTTTGTTGTGCAGCCATCTCGGCCTGGAGTGCTAAGTCATGCTCAAGTTTGGCCAGTTCCTCAGCTCGGTCGGCTCTCTGCAAAGCTTGTGTTGTACCTCGTACCCAGAGATAGGCCATAATCGATACAATCAATTGACTCAGAATAATCGGCGTCACTACTCCGGTAAAATTCACGGTGAGAAGCGCATTCAATTCTGCTGTCTGCGGTAAAAGCAGCAGAGAAGCAATCGTAAATACACTGTTCACTCCGGCTACCACAAATACCCAGATGGGGGGTAGAAATGATACTGCACATACCAGTGGCAGGACTAGCAGGCCATACAACAACAGGTCAATCATGTTCAGTCCACCAGGGGTCAGCACAATATTTGCCATTGGGCTAGCCATAAATGTCACTACAACAATGCTACCTGCAAGATTAACCATCCCCATGCGGTTAAAGATGGTTGCGACGACCAGTGCTAGCAACCCGGCGATGGAGACCACGATAGTTGATACCGATATACCCAAAAAGTTGGCGACGCTGACGGTAGAAGTAGAAGAGAAGGCTGTCCCAAAAAAACCTGTGGGCAGGGAAACAATGAGGAATAAGTAGAGTACTGGTAATAACTGGCTTCCCGTTCTTCCACGGTGAAAATGTGTTCTCTCCTGGAAAGAAGCAGTGTCGGGGGGAGCTGGTGGAGAAGCTATGCGATACCACCAGTTTAAAAAAGCTACTTCTCGATGCTTTGTTGTTAAATATTCAGGCACACGACTGCTTGGTGTAACCTCTATTCCCTGCGGTGAAGGATACTTCATACAATAGCCATCCTTTCTTGACTAAAGGTCATGCTCATATCTATCTTAATTACTAATGTTCCCTTCCGTTCCGATGGTTTCTTGATGTGTTTGTTCCCATTACAATCATCCCTTGTAGTTGTAAGTCGCGTAAGACCCGCTCGACTACCTCTGGTCCAACTGAAAGAATCTCTGCAATTTTCACCGAACTCCTTGTCCCATCTGCCAAAGCAAATACCGACCTGTGCAAACGGGGCCAGAATTGCATCTGACGTTGGTCCAGATATAGCGTTCGTTGTGGGAAGAGAGAGGTTTCATCTTGTGTTGGGGAGAAAGGCAGCACAGGTTCTGTTTCGCCTTGTGCTACGAACTCCCATTGCAGTCTTCCCAGCCGGGTAAGCCGTGAAACGGCTTCTTTCTCAGGTAGTTTTTGTCCATTAGCTCCCACTACGGCGCAAGAGATAACTTCACCTTTTGATAGCCGTATGTGTATACGGCAAGGGCCTTGCAATCCCCCGATTCCTGTTGGTACATTAGCATAAAGATATCCCGTTGCTCGATGTTCCCGCATCACTAGCTTTATGGTCTCAAAATCCAGATTATACATCGATACAAACTCATTTCACCTCAAAATACAAAGTGAAGAAGCGACAAGGTGAACACCGGGAATGGGAATATCTTGAATGAACGTGCCAATGGTCACCTGTATCTTTCGAGTGATATATACATTACCTAACATTCAAGCACGTTTCTTCAACAGTATACAAGTGGGATGAGAATTAAGTCAAGCTTTATAGTCTTTAAGGGTGTGCGTCAATTTTTTGCACGCGGCTCCAGGTGCTGGGTAAGCGCCGCCCACTGGCTCGGACGACCTCGCCAATAGCACTGATATATTCGGCAGCATGGGCAAAATCCAGGATACGCACGGCTTCGGGCCGATGCAGATCGAGAAAACTTTGCAACCACTCGGCCCCATCGGTGACCGCTGCTACTTGCTGGGCTTGGCTGACCCTGCGCCGTTGCATCTCGACTTTTGCTCCCTCGGCGAACGTCTCGGCATCGGTCATGCGAGAAAAATAGGACAGATGCTGGACGTGAACTTCGAGTTCGCCTTGCTCTTTGCATTCTTAGGGACTCAAGCTGAAAAGGATGAACTGATGGAGCATCAGACACGCAAACACCATCAGGTGCAAGCCAGCCAGCGTGCTGGGAAGCCGCTCATAGTCGTGGACCAGTCGCCGAAAGCGGGTGATCCAGGCGAACGAGCGCTCCACCACCCATCGGCGCGGCAGCAGGACAAAGCCGCGCTTGGCCTCAGGCAGCTTGATCACCTCCAGGTGAATGCCCTGTGCAGACGCGGCGGTTGCCGGCTCATCTCCGGTATAGCCCTGATCCACAAATGCCACCTCGACGGTTTCGCCCGTGCGTGGCTTCCTGCACGGCCTGCGCCAGTTCGCCTACCTGAGCGCGATCTTGCTCGTTGGCTGGCGTGACCAGCAGCGCAAGCAGATGTCCCAAGGAATCCACGGCGACGTGGACCTTACTTCCTTTGCGTCGCTTCGCCCCATCATAGCCGGCCCGCCCTCCGTTCTCTGGCGTCGATTGCAAGGTCCGGCTATCGAAGATGGCGGCGCTGGGATGGCCCTTGCGCCCTTTGATGCCGCGCAGCAAGAGGCGCAGATCATGGACAATGGCCTCAAAACAGCCTGCCGCCAGCCAGTGTTGTGTTTGCTGATACACCGCCCACCAGGACGGCAGATCATGCGGCATCATACGCCATGTGGCTCCGGTGCGCACCATCCAGCGCAACCCGTTGAACACTTCTCTCAATTCGTACTGGCGTTGCCCGGCATCTTCGGGCAGCAAGCTCAGATAAGGCGCGACAAACGCCCATTCATCGTCGGTCACATCAGAAGGATATGGTTTTCTGGTCGTCATGCGACCATTTTACCATCGGTTTTATCTTGAGTCCCTAACAGACTCTAGGCAGGATGGTGATGCCGTAGTGATCGGGGGAGCCAATCTATCTTGCAGGCTTAACAATTGTGCTGAACGCAAGTAGATATTTACGTCAGTGTATTGTGTAGAGTTGACTTTCGTAGTCTTTCTCTTGACTTTACATCATGGAAGATGTATGCTAAGAAAAAGAGCGGGTGATGTTTGTTCGGTGGTATGAGAAGAGAGGAGTACGATTGATGGCAAAAGCGTGGTTGCGTGAGCGGTGGAAGATGCTCATGCCGATGTTGGAGTCCTTATCTAGTGAGCAGGAAGCGGAGATCGCACGGCTGTGTGCGGAGGAAATAGCTGCCTGGAAAGCGCGTCCGTCCATGCAGTCGCCTAGTTCGCTGAAAGAGCCGATGACGGATACGCGGAACAGGATACGCGAGATTCCTGTGACGGAGCAGAATAGCTATCTCAATCCGCGCACGGGGGAGCGGGAGCATCTGGCCCTTAAGTATCTGAATTATAGTGAGCAGGAATGGGCGGAGATGAACCGGCAGAGTGAGCAGCGGTATCATGAACGCCTGGAGCAGCAGCAACTGTTGGAGCATCCTGAGAGGGTTGTGGAGAAGGCAAGGGAACTGCTGGGTAGTCGTTCGTGGGTGGAGGTAGTGGTAGGGCTAGCGGTGGTGACGGGGCGGCGTTTGTCGGAGATTCTCAAGACGGGTGAGTTGCACCCGAAGACACGTTATACAGTGATGTTTGCCGGGCATCTCAAGCGCAAGGATGTGGTGCTCAAGCCTTACGAGATTCCTGTGTTAGTGGAGGCGAATGTGGTGCTGGCGGCGTGGCATCGGCTGCGGTCGCTGGTGGATTGTTCTTGGATGGAGACGGAGGCTATTGGCAAGACTTATGGGGAGGAGATCGGAGCGGCAGTGGAGCGGCATTTTGCGGGGTTGGTGCCGGGGCGTCATGGTCGAGAGAAGCTCTTCGTGCATGTGTTTCGTGCGGTGTACCCACGTCTGGCGGTATATTATTTTTGTCCGCCAGGGGTGAGTGATCTGGCCTATGTCTCTACGATTTTGGGGCATTATTGGACTGCCACAGCGGATGAGGCACAGCAGCGTAATTATATGAGTTCTCTGCATTACTTTGATTACAAGGTAGGTGATGGGGCGGGCAATGTTGATGGGCGACAAGGCATCCGGCTAGGTGAGCCGGGCGTGGAAGTGTTAGAGGTGTTCAAGCCGAGGTCTGAGCAAGCGGGGGAGCAGGAGGTACGAACGCAGAGAAAGGAGTCCCAGGTGGAGCGCTTAGAGCGAAGGAAGGGCCATGCGGCGACGAGGTTACGGCAGCAGACTAAAGCGCGGCTTGACCAGATGCAGCGCGAGCTCGGAGTGCGGACGCAAGATGAGGCGATCTCGGCGGCGCTGGATAGTTATTATATCCTCAAGCAAGTAGCGGAACTGCTCCAGCCTACGTATGCGCGTTTGGAGATGGAAGATCCCTTGCGTGCGGTGCAGTGGCTTGTAACTGAAGGGAACACCGTGCAGGTGGATCAGCAGCTAGGAGAACGGTTTCATACGTCGTTTTCTGGTGTGCGTGCACTGTTGGAGGATGCGGCCAAAGAGAGCGAGTATCCTGTGACATATCTGCAGGAGTTGCTGGCTGCGAAGCGGAGTTTCAAGAAGAGCTATGAGAAGCGGCATCAGGGCAAGGATTATACACGTTTGTCGCTTACAGAGCTACGTAACACGAAGACACCGGGGGCGGCGCAGGAGCGGTATCGACGGGCGGTAGAGGCCATCATGTCCTACAATGACCGGGTAGGCATGCCAGAGTTGCGCTGGTATATTAATCCGGCGGTTGTGGTGGATTTGGTGGGGGGCAGGCCCGCCGATGTGAAGGCGTATCTGCAGAGTAGGCAGGAAGAGATTGCGGCGCACCATGCGAAGTACGGTTTGACGCCTGGCTATAATCGCCGTCCTATCTCGATTACCGCGCGTATTACCGTCCCTGAGCAGCCATTGGAGCCAGAGCGAAACGAGGAGCAGGTAGCCGAAGAGGTGCCAGCCGAGGCGGCGAGGGTGGCAGAGGAGGACGCCTCAGTCGAAATGTGGGGATAATCTTGTCTGGGCTGGGGCTGATCTGCACGAGGTCGGCCCTTTTTTAGTTAGAGAGAGTGTTCTCTGTATTTTGTGCGATATTCAGAAGAATCATACTCAAGGGGTGTTATCTGAGAGATACCTCATTCAGGCGAGAGAAGCATAAGAATGGTATTTAAGATATATTACTAGTATTTGATATAAAAAATATATTTATCTATAAAAGATTCTGCACGGTCTAAATGGCTCTACTTATAAGTCATCCCGAATTTTGGGGAAACCTGTCAAGCATCACTAGAGCCAGCAACTCTCGCAGGAACTGGTGCAATTGCTCGAAAGCTATCTTGCTCCGCTGCTGTTTGTCTTAGATCAGTTGCTGGATAAGAGGCTAGTACGAACATTTGTCCAGTGTTGTGTTGCCATTCTTCTGGCTTTACTGTAGGTTCTGCTATTTTCATCGGCTCTTTTTAGAGCGCGCAATCCTCATTGGGTTTATGGGGGGTTGCAAGGATTTGTCTGGGCGTTGGGGCGGTTTCTCTTGTGCGGCGAGAGACTGGTTTGGTGGAACATGGCAGGAAACCTCTGGAATGTGGCTCTTTTTCCCTTTAGTTCTCTCTATGCTGCTAGCATTCTGCCGAAACCCTCTCATTGCGATATTGAAAAAACTTTGTAACTATTCAGGTCTCCTAGAAAGCTTGCCAAAATGGCAAGCTTGGAGGAAAGTAGACCCATGCAAGAAGACGGTATGCAGCAACTGCAACAAGAAAACGCCGCCTTGCGGGAAGAAAATGCTACGCTGATGAACGACAATATAAATAACCGACGCTGCCAATTAAAATTGCCGATGAGACCAGAGTGCGCAAGCGCGGATGATCTGGCAAAAAGGAGTCTCAAAAGGAGAAGAAGACATGAGGACGTACTGGAGAGAGGAGGGCCTCCCTCAGTAGTTCGATCTCCTGAGGTGGGGATCGGGTTGGTAGGGTGGCAGGAGAGGCGAACTGCTGAGGATGCGAGCGGAGCCTGCTGTCCCGGTGGAGATGGCAGGGAAGGGGGAAGGGACAGCAGGCGCAAGCTCGCAACAAGTCTGGTGATTGCCCAACCAGGCCAGGGGGTAATGCGCAGAGCCGCAACCCTGCTGCGTTTTACCGCGCAAAAAGGGCCACCACCTGGACAAAGCCACAGGAGATGGCCTAGCATGACACCATCTCATCAAATCACCAGAGAGGTACCATGTGAAAAAGGATACGGAAATTCGGCTTTATCTGCAAGAAAGGAAGAAAGGTATGACCCAACGTGTCGCGGCGGCGCGCGCCGGGATTGGAGAACGCACCGCTCGCAAGTATGAGCGCGCTGGCGCGCTGCCTTCTCAACGCAAACGTCGGCATGAATGGAAGACCCGCATCGATCCCTTCGAGGAGGACTGGCCCTGGGTGGTCGGCGAGCTGGAGCGCGATCCGGCACTGCAAGGATCAACCCTGTTCGCGCTTCTGTGCGAACGCCATCCTGGTCGCTATCGCTCAACGCAGGTGCGCACGCTCCAACGCCATATCCAGCAGTGGCGCGTGCTGCATGGGCCCGAGCGCGAGGTCATGTTTGCTCAACAGCATGTTCCCGGTGAGCGGGGGCAATCCGATTTTACCCACATGAAGGACCTGGCCGTCACGCTGGTCGGTCACCCCTTTGCCCATCTGTTGCATCATCTGGTGCTGACCTACTCGAATGTGGAAGCGGTGAGCATCTGTTTTAGCGAATCCTTCGAGGCGCTGGCCGAGGGGATTGAGCATGCCTTGTGGCAACTGGGAGGCGTGCCGGCCCAGCATCGCACCGATCATTTGACGGCGGCGATCCAGGAAGCCCGCGAGCGCCTGCATATTGTTCCTGCAGATAAAGATCTGAATACGGCGGCGAATCATATCGTGGCTTCTGGCATGAAATCGTACTATATTTTACGCAATG